>ENA-OWLL01000203-OWLL01000203.1-metagenome-genome-assembly--contig:-NODE-203-length-16090-cov-6.544060_pt1 | contig 16090 bp, 15 predicted proteins | sample MGYA00245347_ERZ651098 | MGnify/ENA primary metagenome ERZ651098 (study PRJEB26857, sample SAMEA4031767) | metagenome | biome: human; feature: oral; material: saliva | place: Philippines | collected 2014...
TGAATTATAACCAAGCTGTGGTCGCCTTAAAGAGCAATTTCACCGAGAAAAAAGCTTTCGCCATGCTTGCCCAATTGGAGAAACTGACACTCGAATTGGCAGCTATCGGAGGAGAAATCGTACAACTCACCCGTGAATTTCAAGAGAAATGGTCGCAAAGATAAACTATGGCAGTTCCCTTTTCGGGGCATTGGCGTACAATGGAGAGAAGGTAAACGAGGGCGTTGCCAAGATTCTGGAGACCAACAAAGTCTTCTCTCCGGCTGATGGGACACACGATATATCCGCCTGTATGCAGGACTTTATGGCATATATGCCGAGTCATGTCCTCACTAAGAAACCGGTTATACACATCTCCTTGAATCCGCATCCCGATGACAGCCTCACCGATGAGCAGTTCTCTGCCATCGCATGGGAGTATATCGAAAAGATGGGCTACGCTAATCAACCCTTTATCGTTTATAAGCATGAAGACATAGACAGGCATCACCTGCATATTGTCACCTTAGCTGTCGATGAACGGGGAAAGAAGATTAACGATGGTAATAATTTCTATATCAGCACCCGTATTCTCAAAGAACTGGAACAGAAGTACGGTTTGATCCCTGCGCAAATGCGGAAGGAAAAAGAAGTGTTTCGCCTGCAAAAAGTCTGCTACGGCGACGGAGAGAATCTTAAAAAGCAACTGGCTTCGGTTATCAAACTGGCAGCAAAATTCTACCATTGTCCGAGTCTTAAGGAATACCGTGCTTTACTCTCCACCTATAATATATGTGTGGAGGAGGTCAAGGGGGAGATGCAAGGAAAAACCTATATGGGACTTCTCTACTTTGCCACGAATGACAAGGGGAATAAAGTCGGAAAAGTATTCAAATCCTCTCTCTTTGGGAAGTCTGTCGGATATGAAGCTCTGCAAAATAGATTCAAGGCGTCAAAGGAGAAACTGAAGGAAAAGCATCTTGCTCCTAAGACCAAAGCAATCGTAGCCGGAGCATTGAGGCGTTCTGCTGCGAAAGAGGATTTTCGAGCAAACCTCCATCGCAAGGGCATTGATGTACTCTTCCGTGAAAACGAACAGGGACGGCTCTATGGCATCACCTTTATAGACCATAACAACGGCTGTGTCGTCAATGGCTCACGATTGGGGAAGGAACTTTCGGCAAATGCCATTGCCGAGTGGTTCAACTGCCCGCATCCCGAATTGTCTGCTCCTATACAACAGAATGTGAAAGGCAGTATTTCCCAAACTCAGACTTCGGACGGGGATGCCGTCTTGGGTGGTCTGCTCGATCTGCCCTTGGAAGCACACGGAACGGATTGGGAGGAAGAGCAGTTCCGCAGACGGATGCAACGGAAGAAAAGAAAACAACGTAAACTATAAAAACAGAAAGATTATGTCACAACAAGAAGACGATTTGAGAGCACTGGCGAAAATCATGGATTTTCTGCGTGCCGTAAGTATCATACTGGTGGTTGCCCATCTCTATTGGTATTGCTATGAAGCCATCAAACTATGGGGGCTGAACATCGGTGTGGTGGACAGGATACTGATGAACTTCCACCGCACGGCGGGACTGTTCGGGAATATGCTTTATACCAAGCTTTTTGCGCTGGTACTGATGGGACTTTCATGTCTGGGTACGAAAGGTGTGAAAGAGGAGCATATCACTTGGTCGAAGATATGGGCATTCATGGGCGCCGGCTTTGTCTTTTTCTTCCTCAATTGGTGGATACTCGCCTTGCCACTGCCCATAGAGGCGAACGCGGCTCTCTATACTTTTACGATAACCGTAGGCTATGTTTGTCTGCTGATGGCGGGACTCTATATGAGCCGCCTCTTGAAGAACAACCTGATGGAGGATGTCTTCAATCAGGAGAACGAATCCTTTATGCAGGAGACAAGACTTTTGGAAAACGAGTACTCGGTCAATCTACCGACCCGGTTCTATTATCGCAAGAAATGGAACAGGGGCTGGATAAACGTGGTCAATCCTTTCCGAGCTGTCTCCGTCTTGGGAACGCCGGGCAGCGGTAAGTCCTATGCCATCATCAATAATTTCATCAAGCAGCAAATCGAAAAAGGTTTTGCCATCTACTGCTACGACTTCAAATATCCCGACCTCTCCACGATTGTGTACAATCATTTGCTGCATCACTCGGAAGGATATAAAGTCAAGCCGAAGTTTTACGTGATCAACTTCGACGACCCTCGGCGGTCGCATCGTTGCAATCCGATACACCCCGATTTCATGAGCGACATATCGGATGCCTACGAATCGGCTTATACGATTATGCTCAACCTGAACAAGACGTGGGTGCAGAAGCAGGGAGATTTCTTCGTGGAGTCGCCCATCGTACTCTTCGCCGCCATCATTTGGTATCTCCGCATTTTCGAGGGAGGGAAATACTGTACCTTTCCGCACGCCATCGAGTTTCTCTGCCGCAAGTACGAGGATATTTTTCCAATACTTACTTCCTATCCTGAATTGGAGAACTATCTTTCTCCTTTCATGGATGCTTGGCTCGGAGGGGCGGCTGACCAGTTGCAAGGACAGATAGCCTCTGCCAAGATACCGCTGTCAAGGATGATCAGTCCGCAGCTCTATTGGATTATGACAGGAGATGATTTCACACTCGACATCAATAATCCCAAAGAGCCTAAAATCCTGTGTGTAGGGAATAACCCTGACAGACAGAATATCTATGGAGCAGCATTGGGGTTGTATAATTCGCGCATTGTCAAGCTCATCAATAAGAAAGGAATGCTGAAAAGTTCGGTGCTCATTGACGAGTTGCCTACCATATACTTCAAAGGGCTTGACAATCTGATTGCCACCGCACGAAGCAACAAGGTAGCGGTCTGTTTAGGCTTTCAAGACTTTTCGCAACTGAAGCGCGATTATGGAGACAAGGAAGCTGCTGTAGTGATGAACACCGTCGGGAATATTTTCTCCGGTCAGGTGGTCGGCGAGACGGCAAAGACCTTATCGGAGCGTTTCGGAAAAGTGCTTCAAAAGCGGCAGAGCATGAGCATCACTCGAAGCGACAAAACAACCTCCATCTCCACGCAGATGGACAGCCTTATTCCTCAGAGCAAGATTTCCACGCTCACACAGGGAATGTTTGTGGGAGCAGTTGCCGACAACTTCTCCGAACGTATCGAGCAGAAGATATTCCACTGTGAGATTGTGGTGGACAATGCAAAAGTGGCAAAGGAAACAGCTGCTTATCTACCGATACCTATTCTAACAGATTTCAAGGATGAAAACGGAGAGGATATGATGGAACAGGAAATCAAGGCAAACTATGACCGAGTGAAGACGGAGGTGCGGGAAATCGTGGAACGAGAACTGCAAAGAATTGCCGATGACCCGGAGCTTTCAAAGCTGCTTAATACCAAGAAATAACAAGAAGTTTTCCTTGGCTCTAACGTTGGATTTTTGTATTTTTGAATGCGCTAAACGATTACACTATGAATTGTTTTAATCATACTCAAGAACCGGCGGTTGCACAATGCACCGATTGCGGAAAGGGGCTCTGTCCTGAATGTGCGGAAAGGTATCAGCCGATACTCTGCACATCTTGTTTTCAGAAGAGGAAACGTAGCGAGATTTGGCGAAGCATCTTTAGTCTATTGTTTCTCATCGCCTTGTTTGTCATAGGTTTCAAGTGGAATTTCTTAGCGACCAAAGGTTTTGAGGATATGAGATGGATGTCGGGATATACACTGATGGCTATATGGTCGGGATACCTCTTCGTAGAGAAGTTCATCCCCTATAAAATGATTGCAGGAACCAACGGGCAGTGGGTAATATACTACATCATCAAACTGATTCTTTTTGTTGTCATTGGTATCTTTACTGCTCCTTTTACTTGTTTGTGGACTATTATACGGGTTATCAAAGCCTTTCGTTGATAGTAATAAAGTAAAAAACGGGGAACTTTCCTACCATAGAAAGCTCCCCGTTTTCTTCATCTTTTTTTATACTTTCCTCCCTTGATATCGCTTTCTACCATCCGCCTGTTCAATTTCTCTTTCAATTCATCAAGAAAGTAGGTACGACTTTCGTCTTTACGGTGCTTCATGTTCATATAAACATTGTAACAGTTCTTGATTTCGACTCCGAATACCTTGGAAAGCCTATCCGACAATTCTTCTACACCAATCTCTCCATTATTGATACAGTTGCAGGTATCCAGAGCATAGAGAAGCTCCACCAAATCTACAACCTTTCCTGTCCAGTGAATTGAAGAACTTTTTTGTAAGTTGGCTTCGGAAAAGTTCGTTTTCTTCAGGCCTTTCTCTAAAATCTCCAGTTCAATGGAAAGCACTTGCTCTAGCTCTGAAAAGCAGAGTTGGATAGAAGAACTTACAGAGTGATTTTTTTTGTAATGTCTGAAGTATGAACCGAGTATAGTTCATAATGCGAAACAGAGTAGTATCATCGGTTGCTGAATCACTCAGTTCGAGTATCATTTCAATCAACTCATCAGTAGCTTCACGAATCTCTGAAGCGGAGGAACTCTCAGAAGATACAATCTTAAAAGGATCTGTTTGGGTTAGTCTTTTCATATGATTATTTTATTTGAGATTTACCCAGAGTTGAAGGTTGTCAGAGAAGCTACCTCCCTAAAAATCCTGAGAAAAAGTGAGTCAGTAAGTTCTCGGAGTGAATGGTCAATAGGAAATCGACTTCTCGGTGTTCCAGCTTTTTCATAGGGTGCAATGGTACACGACAAAGAGCCTCTTGTCTACCGAGAGTGTCTCTTGCCATGGAAAGAGATAGAATGTTGCCTTTTGCAACCTCAACAGCCGATTGGAACTCAATTGATGCTCCCTCTATGAGGACATTGGGACGCTTCTCTCCAAATTTTAATAACACATTTATTTCTGTGGTATCCGCCTTATGTTCACTACCTATCTCATGTATGACAGCTGTCCCGGAATAGACCTGCTTATAGGGGAGGAAGTAGGCTACAGCAACAATGCAAAGCAACACAACTCCAATGGCGGTAATGCCATAGCGAACCAGTGAGGATGGAATTTGTCCTACTATACTGCGAACTTTCTCACTACGAAGCTCAAAACTTCGCTCTTGTCTATTTTCTTCTTCCATACTAATTTCCTAATTCCAATTGATTCTTCACTAAGGCAAAGTATTTGCCACGCTTTGCAGTAAGTTCTTCGTGTGTCCCTACTTCTACAATCTTCCCCTCATCCAAAACTACAATTTGGTCGGCATTGCGAACTGTGGAAAGGCGGTGCGCCACCACGACCACCGTTTTCCCTTTATAGAAATCCGAAAGGTTCTCTGTAATGGCGCGCTCGTTGTTGGCATCAAGGGCATTAGTCGCTTCGTCCAAGAAGACAAACATCGGATTCTTATAGACTACTCTTGCTATCAGGATGCGTTGTCGCTGCCCTTGACTAATGCCTTGTCCATCCTGTCCTATCATGGTATTATAGGCTAAAGGAAGAGCTTCGATGTAGTCTGCGATATTTGCCACACGAGCTGCATGGCAGATGCGATCGATGTCGGGTTCATCGTCTGATATGGCGATGTTCCTTGCAATAGTATCGGAAAAAAGATAGCCCTCCTGCATCACAGCTCCACATTGACTTCTCCACCAGCCGAGATTAAACTCTTTTAGATCTGTGTGACCTACATGAATACTCCCATTCAATGGTTCATAGAATCCCAATAGGAGTTTTATGAGAGTGGTTTTTCCACTTCCACTAGCCCCAACGATAGCTGTAACCTTGCCGTTGGGAATGGAAAGATTGATGTTCGAAAGAATATCTTTAGGGCTATATATGTCATATTTGAAAGAGAGGTCTTTGATGGCGATCGAATGCCCATCTTCCGTCCCTTCGGTATAGGCATTCCGCATCCGTTCCGTATTCTCCTCGTTGGTCTCGGTATGTATTTCATTCATACGGTCCAAACTGATACTCACATCCTGCCAAGAATAAATGAATTGAATAAGTTGCTCAACGGGGCTATTGAGCTGTCCGATAATATATTGCACCGCCAACATCATACCGAGAGTCATATTGCCTTGTATAACAGATGTGGCTGCCAAAACCGTGATAAGAATATTTTTTACTTCGTTAATCGTAATGCTCCCCACCTGTTGAATCTGTTGCAGGTTAAGGGTTTGCAGATTGACCTTGAAAAGATCAGCTTGCACATCTTCCCACTCCCAACGTTTACGTTGTTCACACCCTTGCAGTTTAATCTCCTGCATACCACCTATGAGCTGATAAGTTACATTACGATTGCGTCCTGCTTGCTCAAAATACTTGTAGTCCAATTGACGACGTTTTTTGAGAAACAGGACAATCCAACCGGCATAGAGGACGGTTCCCAGAAGGAATACTCCGAAGATATAAAGGTTGTAGACTGCTAAGACAATGCCAAATATCAAAAATGTAAAGAAAGAAAATAATAAGCTCAGACTACTTGATGTAAGGAATTGTTCCACACGGCGATGGTCTTCGATGCGCTGCAAGAGATCGCCCAGAAGTTTGGTGTCAAAGAATTTCATCGGGAGCTTCATCAACTTGATGAAGAAATCCGAAATAAGCGAGATATTGATGCGAGTGGAGATGTGTAGCAGGATCTTAGAGCGGACGAAGTCAATAGCGGTACGGCTGAAAAGAAGCATCAACTGTGCCAATAGGATGAGCCATATGAAGCCTATATCCTTGCCTCCGATACCCGTATCTACAATAGATTGTGTAAGAAAGGGAAATATGAGCTGCAACAGTGAGCCGAGGAGTAAACCCAATATCAATTGTGTGAAAAAATTTTTATACGTTTTAATGTACTTCCAGAGAAACCCCACTCGACTTTTAATGGATATTACATCTTGATTTTGTTGAGAATAGAGTTGTTCAGTAGGTTCAAGAAGTAACACAATCCCTTTCTCCTCTCCATTAGTTTTGGTGCTTACCCAGTGTTCACAAAATTCCTCCCTATTATAACTTACCATACCTCTTGCCGGGTCAGCAACGTAGAAAGCATACTGTCTTTTTTTTATTTTTTTTATTTTGTGAACAACTATAAAGTGATTCTGATTCCAATGAACAATACAAGGGAGAGGAGCTTCTGTTACTAAGGTATTGAAAGATAAACGCCCACTAATTGTTTTAAAGCCAATGCTCTCAGCAGCTTTACTGATTCCTAACAGCGATACTCCCTCTCTACTCAGCGCACAAGTATGGCGGATGACTTCAATGTTGGGTTGTAATCCATAGAATTTGACTATCATTGCTAAACAAGAAGGCCCACAGTCCATTGCATCTTTCTGCCTAAAGAATATATTTGTATGCATCTATATTAGTATTAATCAATGAATCACTAACAGGTAGATTAGGTGAAAAATCAATACGAGACTAGGAAAGTATATTCTACTTGCAAATATTATTATAACTCCATGGGATATTTATATCAGTTATTTCTCTTGTTCAATTTGAATACCTTGCGTATTTCTTTTTGATTTTTTATTCCCAAGGAGAAGGCGAATATTTAAAGAAAGCGCAAAGCTATTAATACGTCCATCTCCATAAGATTGGTATTTAAAGTCAGGAATATCGATCTCTTTATATGTGTTTTTGGGGATTATCTTAGTCGGAAGAGAAACCACCAAACTTACAGCCATTTTATCATGAAAGAACATTTTATTCGCACCGACAGAGAATAATTCTTCTTGAAAATATTCTCTTCCCTGAAGCAAGGGGAATAAGTCATAACGGAGGTAATAGTTTGTCATTAAGCGTACCTTAATATTTGGAATAGTATAGGAGAGCTGAGAATCAATAGTATAGCTGTATCCATAATGTTTTTTCTTAGATTCTTTATACCTTGCATACCACTGATAGTTTAGTAACAAAGACAGCTCTACCCCTTTCCACAATGTGTAGTTTCCTTCTAATCCGATGTAAGAGTGCTCAAAGTTGCAATTTATAAATGTTTCTGTAAAATGGTTAGGTTTTGTCTTTGTGTAGTAGGGTAAAATATCATTTTTTGATTTTTTATTCATATAAGTAACTTTGAGTACATCTCGCAAACTAAGTTGTGCTTCGGCGTAATGCATAGAGCGAGCCTTAAGATTTGGGTTCCCTGTATGTGTCAAATATTTATCAATACTCCAGCTCAAAGGGGACAATTGATCTAAGGTAGGGTAATCGATGATATTGAAATAGTTGAAGTCAAAACTGACCGTAGGCATTGGCTGCCAAAAGAACTTCATGTAAGGAATAAATTCGGAAAATAGTCTGTTTTCTTTCCTATTATTATGATCATGAATTGATTGGAACATTCCGCCTCCACAGATCTCAAACTTATCGCCCGAAGAGAACTTGAGTGCTGCACTTAATTTATTTCTAAAGTTTTCTGAGTAGTACGCTACCTCTTTGGTGTTATATTCTTGACTGTTATATCGACGCCAAACAAATGTATTACTCAAAGATATGCTCCATCTGTTTGAGATTCTATATACTGCGTCAATACTCTGAGAAAGATAGTTTTTATTCCCAAAATATCTATTTTCTGAAGAATATATATTTTCCAGATTATAGTTTTTTTCTTCTTTGACACCGTAGTAGTTATATAAAAAAACTGCATTTAGCTTCAAGTTGTCCAATGGTATACCTCTGTAAGACAGGTTAATGGCATAGCCTTTGGAGGCGTATTTATTGTCAGACTGCTGCTTTTTTTTAAAAGAGCCTAAAAAGTCTTCTACCGAGACAACATATGCTTCATGCCTTTTTTGCACATCCACTCCTAATAGAGTTTGTAGGGATATTGTGTGTTTTTTAGCCAAACGATAATCAATACCAAGATTTAAAAGGCTATTGTGTCTCAATGTTTGTAGATTGGGAGACGTCAGTTTGATTGGCATAGTTGTCTCTTTATATACAGATCCATATATTTTTTTAAATGATGAAACGTCAAATAGTTTTTTTGTATCAAAATTCAATGTGCCATAAAAGTTCCACCTGCTTAGAGACCATGTGCCATCTATAGAAACTTTTTCTCTATTTGTATATCCATACCTAACAGAAGACATAGCTGTCAAGCGAGGAGAAACATCCCAGCCAATATAACCCTCGATCATTTCCAAATTAACAACGACTGGATAATCTGAAAATTTTCCATCTGGACGCTGAATAATTTCAATCTTCCTTACACGACTAGGGTTAATACTCATAGCATATTCATAAGGGACTTCTTTTCCATTAACAACAACCAGAACATTTTCCTCCCTTCCAATTTTTATCTTTTCAGAGATCTCATCTACACGAATCCCTTTTATTTTATTCAAAAGCATTGCTGAGGTATTGACTCCATCCCGAAGAGAGTCCGTTACTACAATAGTCTCTATCCCCAAAGCTTTGTAGCGGGTGTGCCCGATAACAATAACATTAGAAAGAGTTATACTCTTTTGCTTTATTTTGATTGGATCAATAAAGTTTACCTGAGCTGTCTTTGCAATAAAAGGTTCATATCCCAAGTGCCGTATAGAGATAATATAGGGATTCTGGGCTCTAAGGTGAAAGAAACCCAAGCTATCGGAAACTGTGGATTCAATGATGGTAGAATCCTTTTTTAAGACAAAAATTTCAGCATTTGAGACTGGATTAAACGTTTCTTGATCTATGATTTTCCCCTTCAACTGAGCATAAATCGAAATAGGAAATAACAAGACAAATACAAAAGCAAAAAGAATATTTTTCATAATATTACCTTGTTGTTGAGTATTACTCTCCAGCAGTAATCTTGAATTCGCAATTTGAAAATACTATAATCTCCATAATGTCCACAGATGATCTTATTATCAACAATCTTTTCTTCTTCCCTTGCAACTGGACACCCACAGTAACATAAAGGGTAATATACGCAATTTCCACAGATGCAGTTATCATCGAATAGATCATAAGAGTGAAAAATAGGTTTTTCACGCCATACGATATTTCCTTTATTATCTAAAAAACCTCTTAGATTGTTTATTGAGCGCTTATCACACTTCTCAACACCACCATTGTAATAAATCATGTTGTAATGCTTTTTTTCCACATAACACATGGAGAAAACATGGTCGGTATTAAGAATATACCCTGAGTCTGAAAGTCTCTGCTGAAAATTCTTCAATTTTTCTATTGGAATCGTTTCTTCCTTAATTTGCCACACCCTCTGAAGATCAATCGATAATCGCTTTCTAAGATCAAGCGATAAATATCTATTAAGATCATCCATAAATCGTTCGCTTTCAAGCATCTTCATAGTATAATTGAGCCTAAGCACAACTTTGGCTTCAGGATTTATTTTCAGAAGATTTGACACATTTGTAAGAATAAGACCAAAGGATGATGAGTTCAATTCGTCAAACTTTACTTTGTCATGGTTGGGCAAATCACCATCAATTGCGATTTGATAGTAGTTTACACTGTTCTTTTTCAACATAGTGATAACCTCTTTTGTCAAGAGAGCACCATTCGAAGTCACAGCAGCCGAAAAGTAAATTCCATATTGATTACAAAAATGTTTCAATTCTTGAGTTATAAAATCAATAACATCGGGTTTCATAAGGGGTTCCCCACCGAACCAAGACAGAACGTAAGACCTTATATTATTTTCAATCAAATACTTCTTTACATGCCTTATAATTAAATCTGACTTTATTTCAGTTGAGTGAGGAAGCTCTCGTTTTTGGATGCAATACCAACACTTATAGTTACACTCAAAAGTGGGAATAATAGATGTTTTATATTCAGGAGCATTGACATACTCGTAACGCTCATTAACCAAAATATCTCTTTCATTAAAGTTGTCTTCTAGAATAAATCCTGAGTTCAAGAGTTTTTCGATGAGTGTCTTGTGTGTTGAATAGTACTTATTCGGCTCTTTCATGATCAGGATGTATGAGTCAAGATATTTATTCTTTATAGGAAGAAAATCTTTAGTTAACCCATTGAATATCACATGATGAGATTCATCTAAAGGGACTATATGTACGTAGCGATTATATTTCATTTTTTCTATGAGCAGGAGTAGCCACTGCGATAGCAATGCAATTACTCCTGCTCTTACTTAAGAGTTAACAAAACCAAGTGCACTTGTCACACTTTTCGCATTTATCACATTTATCACATTTATTAGACTTCTCTGGATTAGTAATATCTTCCAAGTCAGTCTTTACGACAGAATCATAAAAACCCCCTAAAATATCTAGCATTTCAGATTCTGTCAAAGGCTCCGATAGAGCAAGCGGAAACGATTTCAATGAGTTCATTTTTTTCTTGTTTTTTACATTAAACTATCCCTTTAATTACAGCGTTTGGTTATCCAATGGGAAATACACTGTGTTGTCCTTTCCAATAAAATGCCATTCATCTCTTTTTGTTACACATCCTTATTTTTATCAATCAGCGTCCTGGCAAGGGATTCTGATTTGTTCTCGTAACTAATTAATGGTAAAGCATGGGCATATACCGAGCTTTTTGTTGGACTGTCTGATGCATGATTTTGTAGCTCTGGGTCTATTTATACAATAAATTATTGCAAACCTCTATTAAGACAGTCCCATATGAGAATCGGCCACTCTCAGGAACAAGAAGAAGAATTTTTGCTCCTCGCTTTATTTGTTTAGTTTTTATCAATTCATCCAATGCCACATAAATAGCTGCCGAACCTATATTTCCAACTGAAGTGAGGTTTGTAAACCACTTTTCTTTCGTTAGAGCAATTCCCCGATTAGAAAGCTATCATTAAGTTTCTCGTAAAAGAACATTGAAGAGACATGAGGTATCACATAGTCTATCTCTTCTGGCTTTAGATTGTGCTTAGCAAGTACTGCTTCTATATGATCTACCCAATATTTAATAATGTGTACTTTCAACTGGCGAATATCTTGTTTGCCCACAAGTACCCCACGTTCTTTGATTTCCTCGGGAGTATATTCTTTCCAGCTCTTCAAACGTCCATCGGACTGTAATTCCGAAGCCATAAACATACACGTTGGTAGTTCATTAGCGTATGAGGTCATCTCAATCCATTCGATTTCGAGAGAGGGGTCTCCTTTAGGAGTGTCTTCTACTAATACAGCCCCAGCACCATCAGACAACATAAACCTCATAAAATCCTTTTCAAAGGCCATGTATGGATCTTTATCCGGATTTGCATGTGTTGCCTCATATTCGGGGTCATAGAATTTTGCAACCAACGCAGGTGAGGTCAATTCCGAAGCAACGCATACAGCCTTTTGATGCAATCCTGCAAGAATATTACTGTAACAAATCTTCAGTGCTTGTAGGGAAGTGAGACATACACCTGCCGAGGAAAATATCTCCATCGGGAAGTTTCCTAGCTCTCCATGCACCATAGAGGCATGGGAGGGCAGAAGTTGATCGGGAGTACTCGTACCACAGGCTAAAAGGGTAACATCGGTTGGTACAACTCTATCTGCAAATAAATCCACCACAGCTTCTTTTGCAAGCTGTGCATTGGAGTGAGTTATCTTATGCTCCTTATCCAAGCCATAATACCGAGTTTTAATTCCATTCTGTCTTAGTACAATAGAGCGAACTCTTGAGGGTTTTCCCCCAATCATCCCTATATAATCTTCCATTTCATCGTTGGAGATTGGCTTATTGGGTAAATAAGAAGCAATCCGATTAATGTACACCTTCTTTTCCATCGCACAATGTTTTTATAATTTATACTCTTGGTAGATAAACTCCCATAACCTCTGTAACTCTTCAATAGAGAGGCGGTCAATTAGAGCTCCTTTGTAGGACAGTCCTAAATAAAGAGTCCGAAATACCGTAATAATTTGACCATTATCAATGTCCTCCCGAATCTCTCTTTTCTTTTTTGCCAATTCTATAACTTCATTCCATGTTTTAACCTCCTGCTCTTCATACTCCTGTATCTTTTCTTGCCATGATGCATAATGCTCCTTGAGATACAGAATAAAACTCATAAAACTGGCTGCTGTAACCGAAGCTCCCAGAGTCTCTGAAAAATGGAGCATTCGTTCACCAATTATCTTGGTACAATGAGCTAAAAAATCTTTCAAAGGAGTTGCAGACTTAGGAGATTCAATGAAACTCTCTCCTTCTCGAAAAAAATTAAATACAAAACGATCAGCCACCTGATTGAAGATATCTTCTTTTCCTTTGAAGTGATGAAACATCCCTCCTCGTGAAATATTCGTTGCTTTGACCAAATCTGCAAAGCTGACTGCATCATATCCCTTAGACAAAAAGAGCCTGAAAGCTTCCTTCAATATAATTTCTTTGTTATTTGTTCGTGCCATTACTTTAGAATTAAAACAGAACGTTCATTCTCTATTTCTGAATGCAATATTATAAAAGAATATTGGATTCGCCAAATTTTGAAATGATTTTTTTCTTTTAAAGCCACTTCTATCCATATTGACGCCACAAGTACGCACTTGTTTTACACCTGTAACACACTCTTTATCCATGGTTTACTTTTGTCCGTGCACCGCTGTTGGTGCAATTAGATAGATTGTAATATGGACGAAAAAATCAAAGACCAAGAAGTCCTTTTGGTCAAAGATCAGAAGGAACAGAGCCTCCGAGCAGTTGCCGGAGCAGATGAGAAAGGCGGACTAAAAACCGTTCCGCCCACCTCCGAGAATGAACAGAGCTTTCTGAAATTCGACAAGCACAGCAATGCGCTGGAGAATTTCCTTTCCAACTTCATGCGACAGTTCAAGAATCCTACACCGCTGAACTTCTTCAAAGTGCCTTTTGAGAGTGCCGTTGCCAGCGCACGTGTGCTCTCGGAGATGCTCAAAGCACCGGATGTCCCCTCCAATAAGGAGATGCTGGACTCCGCCCGTATCAATCCTGCGGACTATGCAGGGGAGCAGAAACAGTCCTTTCAAGGCATCGATCCCGACAAGGTGAAGTGGGAGCAGTTCGAGCAGATGGGCGTAAGCCGTGAGAGTCTGGAAAAGGGCAAGCATCTTGATGACCTGCTTCAATACAGAAAGACTCCACTTGTTCCCATCAGTATCAAAATCGGGGAAGTTTCCCTCTACACCGATGCCCGTCTTTCCCTGAAAGCCTCCGGAGACGGTATGTTTATCCCCGTCGTCCACGCCATTCGCAAGGAACCACAGTTGGAACGTGAATTCTTCGGGCATACCTTCACCGACGAGGACAAGAAAGCCCTCAAGGAAACGGGCAACCTTGGTCGTACCGTGGAGCTGACCTTTCCCGGCAAGAACGAACCGACCCGCAGCTTCGTGAGCATTGACCGCCTGACGAACGACATCATCGCCCTGAGTGCCGACCGGGTATGCATCCCCGATGAAATCAAGGGTGTGAAGCTGAGCGATGAGCAGAAAAAGGAACTGTCAGAAGGAAGGAGCATCTATGTGGAGGGTATGACCTCCAAAACGGGAAAGCATTTCAATGCCAACCTCCAATTCAATGCCGACAAGCGGTCGATTGAATTTCGTTTCGGCTCTCTCAAACAGGAACAACATCAAAGACAAGCCCCCGAAGGGCAGGAACAGGGCTCAGCGGAAGATTAGTGTGGACAAATAATTTTTTATTACTTTTGCACCATGGAACTGTTTCAACAACTTGCAAGTCTGATGCTACCTTCCCAAATTCTTGATTATTTTGATGTGGTGAAGGTTGAACAAGGTACGACACAGATAGAGATAAGCCTGGATGAGATTTATCCCGAGTCTTATAAGCACGACGAATCCATTGAGAGTAAGGGGTTCATGGAATCAACCACCATAACTGATTTCCCTATACGTGACCATAAGGTCTTGCTTCACATCCGTCGTCGTCGGTGGCTAAATCGCAATGACGGAGTCAGTTTCTGCCGTCCTTTAAATCTTGTTGCCGATGGAACGTGTTACTCAAAAGAGTTCGCGGCTTTTTTAAAAGATACGTATGGAGAGTTCCCCTGTGACCTGCCGTACGCTTGAGGAATACTACCATATTAATGCCAACACTTTTGAAAAACAGTATAAGGATCACCTAAGTGGCTTCCGTGATTGGGAACAACTCAGCCATTCAGACCGGTGGATTGTCTTTCCAGAGAACATCGGTTCGAGCATTTGTATAGACGAGACGGTCCCGAGCAACGGCGAACTGTACACTATCGTAACGAATCGTTCCTGTCATGGAAGAAAAGGAACACTCATAGCCATTGTCAAGGGTGTTTCAGCCGACAAGGTTACCGCAGCTGTCATGCTCATAGACGAACAAAGACGGAGCATGGTTCGGGAGATAACGATGGACATGTCCAACTCCATGCACCTGATTTCCAAGCGCTGTTTTCCAAATGCCATGCGAACCATAGACCGCTTTCACGTACAGAAACTCGCCAACGACGCATTGCAGAAAATGCGCATATCACATCGTTGGGACGCTATTCAGACCGATACCGATGCAATGGAGGAAGCAAAGTGCTTGGGGCTGCCATACACGCCAATTGTGCTTAACAATGGTGATACGCCAAAACAATTGTTGGCACGTAGTCGATACCTGCTGTTCAAGTCAGCAGATAAGTGGACAGAAAGCCAAAAACAAAGAGCAGAAATTCTATTTGAACAATATCACGATCTTAGGGAAGCCTATTCGCTTGCACACTCACTAGGAATAATATTCTCAAAGAACACCATTAAGGATGCAGCAAGACTATCATTGGCGCGATGGTAAAATAAAGTTGGTGAGTCAGGATTCAAGAGTTTCAATGTTATTGCAGCAACATTATACGAGCATTACGATGTGGTGCTCAACTTCTTTGTAAACAGATCAACAAACGCATTCGCAGAATCCTTCAATGCAAAGATAAAGGCTTTCAGGGCGACTCTGAGAGGGGTAGCGGATATAAAGTTCTTCATGTTTAGACTTTCAAAGATTTATGCGTAGTCCCCACTAATCTTCCGCTGAGCCATAAAAGCCATAAAGAACAAACCAATAAAAAGAGGAAGTGCCAATAAAAACACTTCCTCTTTAAGCGGTGCGTACGAGATTCGAACTCGTGACCTCCTGCGTGACAGGCAGGCATTCTAACCAACTGAACTAACG
>ENA-OWLL01000214-OWLL01000214.1-metagenome-genome-assembly--contig:-NODE-214-length-15792-cov-8.904683_pt1 | contig 15792 bp, 8 predicted proteins | sample MGYA00245347_ERZ651098 | MGnify/ENA primary metagenome ERZ651098 (study PRJEB26857, sample SAMEA4031767) | metagenome | biome: human; feature: oral; material: saliva | place: Philippines | collected 2014 | study...
TCTTTTGCAACGCAAAACCTACGCTTTTACCGTGCAAAACAGCCGCTTTTGGAATACAAAACAATAGGTTTTGTAATACACTGGTGATGAGATTGTTACGTAGCAATTATGCTTGTGAAAATTTCTTACGCTTCTATCGCCTACTTTCAGCCTATGTCACAAAGGGGCACAGACGAAATAAAATGGCTTTATTCGTTAGCTCGCTTCATACGGGCAGCCAATTGGAAGATGGCTGGAACGAAGATACAGAACGAGAAGAACAGGCCTAAATACATCGTTTTTTCGTTGCCGTGGAAGAAGTCGATGAGCTTTCCGTCTTCCATATCGGGCATTAGGTGGAACATAATGTAAGCAGTGCTGTTGTTCACCCAGTGCAACACAATTCCAGGAAGTACGCTACGAGTGCGCACATACAGCCAACCTAAGACCATTCCGATGACAAATGCGTGTGTGCCTTGTGCCAAATTTCCGTGTATCACGGCAAAGAGTAAAGCCGTTAAGGCTATGGCTGGCCATCTGCCTTTTCTGCCGAAAGCATCGAGCAAAACACGCAATATGGCACCACGGAATATTAACTCTTCGGCAATAGGGGCAAGTATGCCTATCACAAGATAGCCAAGCGGTTGTTTCATAATGCCCGAGAAGAGCTGCACCATGTCCTCTGACACCGTAATTTGTACCTTTTCGTAGATAAACTGTGCAGGAAGAATGAGACCTAAAGCAAGCATCGCCGTCCAAAACAATACACTCCAAGGCTTTGAACGAAGATAAGAGCGGGAAATAGGCGACCATTCTTTCTTGATAAAAAGAAGAATAATGGTAATGCTTGAAAGTAAATAAGACATTACGATTACATCGGCGTATTGCCCCGCCTGCATGCCTTCTGCCACTTCGCTAAAGTCTATACCCTTCAAATAAGCGTAGATACCAATAGCGGAAAACTGGAAGATGAACTGTATAACGAAGAATAATGAAACGAAAAGAGCGACATATAACAGGCTCTTTAAAATGCTTTTTTGCTCCATAGCTGTTTCTCTTATTATTTATTTCTATTGTTTTTCTAAAATAGTTCTTATCTGTTGTTCGTCCAACTGCATTTGTTCTGCAAGTGCATCTAAGGTTGGAAACTTCCTATCGGAGCGCACACGACTGATAAAACGCACCTCTATTGTTTGGTCGTATAAGTTGTCAGAGAAGTCAAAAATGTGCACTTCCACCGATAAATCTGTGCCGTTGAAAGTGGGTCGGGTACCAATATTGAGCATTCCTCCATACTCTTTCTCATCGTTCGCAATACGAACACGCACGGCATAGACACCCATTCCGGGAAGCAGCTTTTCGGTTTCACATATATTTATATTGGCAGTTGGATAACCCAACTTGCGTCCGTTCTGATAGCCACCGACAACCTTGCCACGCAACGAATAGGGAATGCCCAAACACCGAGTGGCTTCTTCCATGTTGCCCGCTTCTATAAATCGGCGGATAACCGAAGAACTTACATTGAAATCGCCCATCGAAAGGGCTGTGTTTTGGAACACTTCAATACCTATTTCTTTGCCAAAAAGTACGTAATCATCGAAAGTTTCGGTTCTGTTATGTCCAAAACGATTGTCGTAACCCATCATTAATTTGCACACATTGAGTTGCTTATGAAGTACGGTTTCCATAAACTGCTTCGATGTAAGTTGCGACAAGGCTTTGTCAAAATGAAGCACAACAATATGGTCGGCTGCAGTTTGTTCAAGCTTCTCTAACTTCTCGTCGAGTGTAGACAGCATTTTGGGTTGGTAATCGCTCTGCAAAACCTGGCGAGGGTGGCGGTCGAAAGTTATCACCATCGATTCTAAACCATCTTGTTTTGCCATTTCAGCAAGTCGATTGATAAGAAACTGATGACCAAGATGCACACCATCGAAAAAGCCAATCGTGGCAACTGACGGTTTCTCCAACCTCAATTTATCAATATTTGTATCTTTAAGAAATATTGTTTTCATTTTATAAAACGCTTCCTATCTAAGTTTGCAAGCATTCGTTCAAAACGTATCGTACAAGTGTGAAATGCTCTGCAAAGGCATAAAACAGACTAACGAATTGCAGTGCAAAGATACACCAAATAGCCCAAAACTGTGCCATGCAGTACGCAAAATGTGTTAAAACGCTTAAAAATATCCCCTCATCATTCACGTTTTCCCAATTTATTCATTACCTTTGCAGCCGTATTCAACGAATACCGGACTTGTAGCTCAGTTGGTTAGAGCAACAGACTCATAATCTGGAGGTCCCTGGTTCAAGCCCAGGCTGGTCCACTATAAAAGAAAAAGAGTTGCAAAATCTATGCAACTCTTTTTCTTTTATAGTGCCCTTCAGGTAACTTTTTTTGAGAAGAGAATAACTTTTTTGAGACAATTAGACATTCTATGTTAATGTAATTTCTTATATCGAATTCATCTTTACTTAAAAGCAAGATTGCTCGTTAAAGGCTCTTTCTATTCAGCAAGGGTTTCGTTATATCACTATCTCCGAATGGCTTGCTATTGCTCCTGCAATAATAAACAAAACAAAGAACAATGGTAACAAAATAATAAGAGGGTGAACCAAAATCGCTTTTTGGACACCCTCTTACTCAAACATCAGCAATTAAATAAATTAATAACTAATCATAGCATAGTTAAGTGGACGTAAGTCAATAGTCCCATGAGTTCTTCTTATCTTTTAAAGTATTAATCTCATCGTCATCGAAGTTATTGAATTCTGCATCGAAATCGAATTCAAATTCCTTTGCATCTGGGTGGTCATGAGTACTACCTTCAAGCAGATTGCCTTCGTATTGCATTTGCGTGCACTCCATTTGGAGTTTTATATATTTCTTTTTCATGATTATACTCCTTCCTCCTTACTTAACGATTATTTTCACTCCATTTACCATATACATACCAGCAGGAACATTAATGGTTTCGGTGTTGCCCGCCTTTATGCTTATGTTGTTTACCAAAGTACCAGTTACGGTGTAAACATTCACCCTTCTGTCTGCTGTTGCTGCGAAGGTAATGGTACCATTGCCAGCCTGTACAGCTAAGTCAGGGCGTGTTTGCAAGTATTCGATGCCAGTAGTTTCACCTTCGCTGTCATCGTAGTTAATCGACATTCCGTTCAAGTCTTTAGCATCTGCTCCACCTGTGTATTCGTAGAATGCACGGAATGGATATACATACAGCCAATTCAAACCAGGTCTTAAGTTCTTTGAGCACAAGTACATATTGCCAGAGAAGTAGAATATTTTCTTATTCTTATCAATCTTCTTTCCAGAGTAAGAACCGTAGTTTGTAAAGCTCACATCGTATGGACCAATCTTACCATTTGCAGTTTCACCCTTGAAGAGGTAAGATTCGTCATCCATAGTTTTACTTGTAACAACAGTAGAACCTTTCTGGCTCGCTATGAACGAAATCGTTGCGTTTGTAGGAGCTGTCAGTACTTCTACCATATAAGGCTTGTTAGCCACTGTTGAAGTTCCTGTAACAGGTACGAAGTTAGCCTTTGCTTTATAGTCCTTAGGCGATGTAGCCTCACCTTGCTCAAGAGTAATACAATTGCTCTCATTCATTGTGCTCAGTCTAAATGCACATAGATGATCTTCATTGGTGTGTACACCATTTTCTACGCTAAGTGCAAATGGCAACATAACAGAAGCAAATGCGACCTTACCATTCTTTGGTACAGTTATTTCGCGGGTATAAGTGGCTTTCTGTGCTGCGTCTACGCGAATGTCGTATGGTGCATAGAAAGGTTTCTTGTCGGTGAGCACGATGTCTTTACATGCACGGAACTCGTTTGCCCCCGTCTTTGTTGCAAAGTTATCCTTTGCAGGAGCAAGGTTTTCTGGCAAGTAGAAGAGTGCATTTTTACCAAGAAGGCTCATCGTATTGTCCAAATCGTCTTTAGCACCCTCAGCAGCCTTTTTATAAACTACCGTCTTAAGGTCGCTGGCATCAACATAAAGCACTTGGTCTAGCTTTTCAATGTCTGCTGGACGAGGTTCGCCCTCTTCCGCTCCTAATTCATCAGTCTTATTTTGAAGAATGTTATTAATTTGTTCTATGGTCAAATAGCCCATCTTGCCATCTTCGTCTGCTTCAGTAGTACCAAGTTCCAAACCATATTGTGGTTTTTCGACGTCCTTGCCATTCTCATCGTAACATGTTGATGTGTAAATCTTAGTCCATGTGAACTTAGGTTTATACTCCTTGATTATCAACTGAATGTCCATTACATAGTAGGCGTGGCTGCGATGTTCGGTTGCAGTAGCTGGCGAAATGTTGTAGCGTGTTTCGTCTGCGGTAAACAGGTAACGTACTTCGTTATCATTTTCCTTTAACTTTAACTCTTTAAATTCACCATGGGTAGTATTCTGATAAGCGTCTTTTGTGAATGGGAACTCTTTAAAGTACTTGATTTCTTGGCTATCGTTATCATTACCTAATTCGTCAGCATTATTAAAGCGGAACGGATTTGTACCACTTACCATAGCTTGAACCTTATCTTTGTAGTCGGCATTAGGGTTATACGATGCATCGTACAAGCCATTGAATGCTTTGTCGTATGGCGACTCAATGAAGACATAACGTGCGTTACCATTCTTTTGCAGTGGTGTTCCCGTATAATAGGTTTCATCACCATAGCGGCTATATAAGTTTTCAAAAGTAAACTTACACTCCTGTTGTTCGCCCTCTTTGATGCTGAAGTCTTTCGGCACATAGAAAGTAAACTTGCCACCACGTACAGAGAAGTCGTTAGCAGTAAAGGTCTGTGTCATCTTGCTTACATCTTGCCAATCGTGGCACACAATATCAATACTGTGTATGAATGGGTTGAGTGCTTGCATTGTTACATCAACAGAAACTGCAGCTTTCACATCAGCACCAGTCAATCCTGTAATTTCAAACTTAATAGCGTCGTTGTTCAAGCCCTCAAGTTTATAACTACCAGCATCGCCAGCATTGTTAATCCTGATTTCTTCCACAACGTTCGTACCAGTCTTGTCGTAAACCTTAAGAGTATAAGGTGCACCGTTAGGAACTGTAATATTTCCTTTGTTGATAGCAGATGCGGCATAGTTTTGTGTAGTCTCAAAAACTAACTTGTTTCCACGACCAAGGCGTAGGTACTTATTGCCACAAAGTATATTATTACCCTCTCTGCGTACTACGCTTGCATTATCTTTATTAGAAGTAACAGATATTACGCCTGAATTGTTTACAGTTAAGTATTTTTCCCCTGTATGCATATAGCCATTATCATCAATAAACCATTTGGCAGCTTGTGCCTCATTGCGTTCTGTACCTCCTGTAGCTGTCAAGTAATAAGTGTTGGACCAATAGTGCCTACTTACTATAAACTCTGCATAGTTTCTATCTTTAGCGTATGCACAGTTGAAAGTTGCATTTACAATACGATAGCCTAACAGAAGATCGTCTCCATTCTTGGTAGTTGCAGTCGTAGGTGTTTCAATAAAGTAAGTATCGTTCCCTAATCCGAAATGAGTTTTGTCGTCCATTACAAAAGCAGAAATGTGCTTGTTAGGAGCAACATCTGCTGCTTGCTTCTCGTCGTTTACTGCATCTTTCTGATAAATAATCATATTTGCAGTAAGGTCAGCAACATTTTTATAGTCGTAGCTGTAATAAGTTTTACTATTCTTTGTGTTTGGCTGAATAGGACCAATGTCAAGCTTCGATGTTGTAAATGGCATTTCATAATAGCTTACAGGATTTGGAATAGCACCAACCGATACAGGTACTACGTGTTCTGTAAAGTCGCCTTCGGCAGTAAAGTGAATTTCAAAATACTTAATAGTTACACCAAAAAACGCATCTGCGTTTCCTTTATCCAAACAGAAATAAAGCTGGTTGCCCATATCTCCACTTCGTGTTGCTGTACGCTTAATGGTGTATTCCTTATTGTCTCCCTCAATACCACTAATCTCTTCAGAAGTTGTTTTAGGTTTATTCAAGTTAAAATTCGAATCGGTTTCATACATTTTCTTCGGCACTTTCCCAAATGGCATATCTTTTACAGTCTTACCATTTAAGTTGTTTTTCATTACAAGTGTATAACTTGTAATGCGATAACCTTTAGGCAAAGAAACTTCCATAAATAGGTTGTATCTTCTTCCGCCCACTAAAATCAATTCGTCATTGTGAATAGCAATGTTTCCAGCGGGTCTCTTCAGCTCCCCACCAGGTGTAAGGTCACCATAGTCTGCTACTGTTAATGACAACGGAATTTGTTCGTGACGCCAAAGAGATGACCAACCTTTCTCAAATCCGACTTCGTTGTTTTCTGTCAACGCAGCCATCAGCTTACCCGTTTTGGGGCTAATGGTTACATTTTGCGCTTGCGTGTGTCCGTATAGACACAATAAGAAAAGAAGCATAATGGTGCGATACCATCTCCTTTCTTTCGCTTGATAGTAATGTCTTTTTAATTTCATAATAATAATAATTGTTTTGGTTTTACATTTATTTTCATGCTGACTTAATGCAGGCTTGTTATTTTTCTGCAAAAATATATAATAGCCTTTCCACTCGATTCTAATATCATAAAAACGTTAAATAAGATATTCTAAAAACGTAAAATTGCTATATTAATACTTTATTAAAATTGCAGAAATTTATCGAAAATAGATAATAAAACAATATTACAATACTTTATAATAAACTGAAAAACAAATACTTGCTTATTTAAGGCATAATATTTACGAAATTGAGCAATTCTTTTAAAATAAAATTCGTAAATTTGACAAACAACTAATAAAAACGTATATATGACAATAGAAAACTTAGTGCAAAGCATATTAAATGCCTCGTGGGGCATATATCTTGTATTCATCTTCATCTTTATATTTATGAGGATTCCGAAACGGAAAATATTTGCACCTTATCGGAGGTCGCGTGGATTTATGGTGGTGGCTTTTTTCTTTCTCTTTTCGCAGATATTTTTGGGGTGGATGCTGCCTAAAAATACACTTCCAGCAGAAGTTCTTGCTGCTTTCGATACACCTTTCTTTTATATGGAGCTTATATTTTTATGTTTAGCTTTCTTTCATTTGCTCGACCATTCTTTCGGAACATTCAAACGTGTGCTATTCGATTTGTTGTCGTGGTGCGCAGTATGTGCCACCTGTCTGACATCTCTCACCACTAAGAATCATACGTTTCAAATAATATTGGCTTTTGTCGGAGGGGGTATGCTGATATGTTTTACCATTGTTTGTGTTCTTCGCTTCCTTAGGTTGCATAAGATAGCGCGTGCACAACTCGATAATTATTATACCGACCAAATGTATAATTTCGTGCTTTGGATACGCCGAAGCATTATGTTTATTGTTCTTCTTGGAGTCTTCAGTGTTGTAGTGCTTTTTGCACCTTATATATTTAGGGTGGTTTACTTTGTGGCAGCAACCATTATGAATGTCTATATAGCGGTGTCGTTTATTAACTATTCGTTCGTATTTGAAAGGGTAGAGCGTTCTTTTAGATTAAGTTACGAACAACAAATCTTGTTGAAAAAAACTCAATCCCGCACCTCAAGCATTAAAAAGGAAGATATTTTAACCGAAGCACAAAAGGGATTAATGCGTATTTGGCTTTCCAATGAGGAATACTGTAATTCGGATTTGACTATTGATTCGGTAGCTCGTGAAATAAAAACCAACCGCAGTTACCTATCGAGATATATTAACGAGACTTACAATTCTAACTTCAGTAGTTGGATAAGCAGCTTGCGTATTCGCAAAGCCAAGCAAATCATGCAATCGGATACAACGCTTACGATAGAAGAGATAGCTTACAAGGTTGGTTTTTCGTCCAGCAGTTACTTCATTCAAATCTTTTTACGACTGGAAGGTACTACTCCTTTGCGTTGGCTCAATACACGGCAAAAGGTGTAGATACTCGCACTATATATCCTCTACTTCGGTTCTTTGTTCGTCAGTAGATTGTATTTTTATATCGCGGAAAGAGGTTGGCGACACACCGAAAAAGTTGCGGAAAAGGCGATTGTAGGTGCTTCGTGAATTGAAACCAGCCATCAATCCTGTGTCGTTAATGTTCATATCAGGCCGCCCTACCAACAATGCTGCTGCATAGCGTAGGCGATAGCGTGTAATAAACTCCGATATGGTGAGTCCGTCGGCATACTTCCTAATGGCACTTCCTAAGTATGTTCGGTTTGTATTTAACAGCGTAGCCATCGTATCGCGATTAAAGTCTGGGTTGCGATAAGGCTTGTCCCTATCCATCATTTGGCAAGTTTCTATAAACAAACGTTCTTCCAGCGTCAGCTTTTCTTCGGATAAAGTTTCCAATGAAGCAAGGTTCAAACGTTCCGTCAGTTTGAAACGCTGCACAGTTTTAAACATTATCCTTTCCCGTTGTCTGAGCTTTCGTGTGTAAATATAATAAATCACACCTAATAATATAGATACCAACAACGCACCTAAGGATATGGCTAAGTTCGCATTTGCCTGATTTTTGTTTGCTCGTTCGTTCTCCAATTGGTAGTTCACGCTCATTTCGTTGAGTTGGTTACGCATATATTCTTCTTCCAGACTATCGCGTTTTTCCATCAAACTGCTGTATAGTTGCGATGCTTCCTTGTATCGACCAGCACTGTTTAAGATGTTGGCGTGGTCGATGAGTAGGCTGTTCATACCCATAGCATCGTTGATTTCGGCACTTATTTTCAAGCAAATATCGCTGTATTTCAGAGCATTCTCATAGTCTTTCTTGCACGCCCAAAACTGCGCTATACTATGATAGTAAGCCGATTTTACCCTTATGGTTTGAGAGTTTATGGTCGAAGCAACCTTCTGAAGATATTCATTGGCTGCATCGTAGTTGCTCAATTGCATTTGTGCGTCAGCTATTGAAAGGTAACAATAAGAATACCACGGTGTCAAGAGCAATAAAGATTTGCCTTCTTTCTTTGTCTTTTCTGCATAATCGTTTAGCTTTTTCTCCCACTCCTGAGCAACCTTTAGCATTTGGTTGTATTTTCTTTCATTATACAAAGCATCGGTATAGTTTGAATAAATCAGTACGAGCAGGCGGTTATTGTGTTTCAGTTTCTTGGCATATTCAAGAGCAATGGCAAAGTGTCTCAGCGATATGACACCATCGTACATACCCGCATAAATTTCTCCCAATAGGTTGTTTGCCACAGCAAGACCATATCCGTTTTTTCGTTTCTTTGCATCGGCAAACAGTTCTTTAGCCTCTGAAAGTGCCTGAATGATTTTCTCAGTGTAGAAATATTGTTCTACCAAGAGCGACCACATTTCATAATAATAGTCGGTATAGCCGTGAGTTATCATTTTACTCATAGCTTCGGGCAATTCCTTCTGGAGTTCCTTATGCTTGTCGTAATTGTAATAGTAACCCATCAAACGTTTCAAGCCATACAGCTCATGGGGTGTTGAAGTATGCTTTTTTGCCTCTGCAATATAAATTTTCAATAGTTCGTATTGCTTTTTGTCGTCTTTTCCAATGGCATCGTCGCAGATATTGCGCAAATAGGGCAATTGTTTCTCTTTCGGCAATTGCTGCATTTTGCTACGAACAGTGGCAGGATTTACGCCAGCAAACGCAACAGAAAAGCCAGCTATAAAGATATAAAGCGCACAGAAAATAGTTTTTAAGAAACTGGGTAGAGTAGGTCTCAAATTGTGTACAGATCGCTTCATATCAATAATAACTTCATATTTGTACAGGTTAATTAAGCTAAAAACGTATCGAAATTCTATTTCTGCAAGGGCTTCTACAACAATTCGGGCAGTTCGTATAGCTTCGTGCCGTTGCTACCTTTTATTAATATGTAGTGCTCCTTGGGCTGACAGCGGGCTATTTCTGCTTTCACAGCCTCAACGTCCTTGAACTTTTTAAAGATAGTATCGGTTTTTCCGAAGTCCTCGCCCACAAGCCAAACGTTCGTAATGCCTGCTGCCACAAGCAAGTCTGCCACCTTTTGGTGTTCCTCGGCAGTTGCTTCGCCCAGTTCGCGCATATCGCCAAGTATCGCCATCTTGTTGTCTACCGACATCAAACGGAAATTTTCTATGGCTGCTGCCATACTCGAAGGGTTGGCATTGTAGGCATCTACAACGAGTTTGTTGTTCGGTGTTTCAGTAAGTTGCGAACGGTTGTTGCTTGGTATATAGTTTTCCAATGCGTGGCAGATTTGCTGTGGCGCAACACCGAAGTGCAAACCGATGGCAATGGCAGCCAGCATATTGTCTAAATTGTATGCACCGACAAGGTGGGTCAGCACTTCTTTCCACTCGCCCCCTGCTTCGTGCCAACGGAAACGCAGGAAAGGCGCACAGTCTACCATCTCGCCTTGCACATTCGCCGTTTCGTCCTGACCATAAGAAACCACACGTTCAAAATCGCGTTGCGCAGCCATTTCTGCCAAATCGGCGTTGCTTTCGTTTAGGAAAAGCAGACAGTCGTGCGATTTCAGGTAGTCGTACAGTTCGCCTTTGGTTTGCTTTACGCCTTCAAAACTGCCAAATCCTTGCAGGTGCGCACAGCCCACATTGGTAATCAGTCCGCAAGTAGGCTCTGCATATTCAACCAGTTTCGTAATGTCGCCTCTGTGCGATGCTCCCATTTCTATTACGGCAATCTCGTGCTCGGGACGCAGATGCAGCAAGGTTTTAGGCACCCCCACATCGTTGTTGAAGTTGCCTTCGGTATGTAAAACATTGAATTTCTCTGCCAGTACAGCCGATATTAGTTCTTTTGAAGTGGTTTTTCCGTTTGTGCCCGTAATACCTATTACAGGTATTGGGAACGTGCGGCGGTGTGCCCTTGCTATTTCCTTGTAGGCTACAAGCGCATCGTCTACGAGTATAATGCGGTCGTTTCCCACTTCAGCATACTCTTTTTCGTCGATAATGGCATAGCTGCAACCTTTTTCCAATGCAGCTTTTGCAAATTTATTACCATCGAACGAAGCTCCTTTCAGTGCAATAAATATGCTGCCTTCGGGGCAATTGCGACTGTCGGTTGTTATAACAGGGTGCTGTTCGTATAGTTTGTACAATTCTTTGCTGTCCATATCTTCGATTTTTTAATATATGCAAAGGTAATGGAAATAGTAGAAACATCAAAGAAATAGACTGCTTTTATTAGGTAAGGAATGCAGAACGATGTGGTTGCAGAGGTGTGATTGTTTTAGAACAATGGCTTTGTATAAAGGTTGTACTAACCTTATAACCATAACAGACTTATTCAATAATCTAACCTTCTTATAGCTCTTGTATGCAAAAGTCTACGGTTTCATCGGGCTTTCGGTAGATTAACACGAGTTGTTTTATGAACGGAAAGAAGATAACAAAAGTGTAAATATTTTTCACAAGAGCGACTATCGTCTAACCGTCTGTTCATCAGTGCATTACAAAACCTATTGTTTTGCGTTCCAAAAGCGGCTGTTTTGCACGGTAAAAGCGTAGGTTTTGCATCGCAAAACAGCCACTTTCGCAATGCCAAAGCGTAGTTATCACTTTTTAACAGAATAATCTTTACAAAGTTAGATTGAAAATCTCTCACTATTTTATTATGAGGCTTACCGAAAGAATACTTATACGATTGCTTGCTTATCCTGCTTTCTTATGCTGAACTCACGTGTAGGGCAAGAAACAAAAATCCCGCAAACTCGTTTTGAGTTTGCGGGACTTGGAGTTATGTAAACTATCTAAAATCAATCGTTAAATAGTCCGTCAAGTAGGATTGGAACCACAACGTGGTTGTCGTTCCTACGATTATGAACGGTGGTTGTCGTCGCGACGTGGGCGGCGTTCGCCTCTGTCGCCACGTGGACGACGCTGTGGCTCTACATAGCCTTCAGGCTTTTCAAGCAAGCAGCGGTGTGAAAGTTTGTACTTACCCGTCTTAGGGTCGATGTCGAGGAGCTTGACTTGAAGTTTGTCGCCTTCCTTAATGCCAGCTTCTTCAACAGTTTCAAGACGCTTCCAGTCGATTTCTGAAATATGGAGCAAGCCGTCCTTGCCTGGCATAATCTCAACAAAGCAGCCGTAAGGCATAATAGAACGAACTGTTCCTTCGTAAACCTCACCGATTTCTGGTACAGCAACTATCGATTTAATCTTGCCCATTGCTGCGTTGATAGCACTCTTGTTAGGTGCAGAAACTTGGATTTTACCAACGCCATCAACTTCGTCTATGGTAATGGTAGCACCGCTTTCTTCCTGCATCTGCTGGATAATCTTACCGCCAGGACCGATGATAGCACCAATAAATTCTTTTGGAATTTCGAGTGCTTCAATACGTGGAACCTGTGGTTTCATCTCCTCGCGTGGTTCAGAAATGGTTTCTACTATCTTGCCGAGAATGTATTCGCGAGCTTGTTTTGCCTGCATAAGTGCCTTTTCGAGGATTTCAAATGAAAGTCCATCGCACTTAATATCCATCTGTGTCGCTGTAATACCGTCGCGAGTACCTGTTGTCTTGAAGTCCATATCGCCCAAGTGGTCCTCGTCGCCAAGAATATCGCTGAGCACGGCATACTTTTCTTCGCCTGGATTCTTAATCAAGCCCATTGCAATACCCGATACAGGCTTCTTGATAGGCACACCAGCGTCCATCAAAGCAAGTGTTCCAGAGCATACGGTAGCCATAGAAGAAGAGCCGTTAGACTCCAATACCTGACTTACAAGACGCACTGTGTAAGGGAAATCTTCTGGTATCATGCCCTTCAAACCGCGCCAAGCCAAGTGTCCGTGCCCAATTTCGCGACGGCCAACACCACGCTGTGCCTTTGCTTCGCCTGTACAGAAAGGAGGGAAGTTGTAGTGGAGCAGGAAGCGTTGGTAGCTCTTGTCGAGCACGTTGTCTACCATCTTCTCGTCCAACTTCGTACCCAATGTACAAGTAGCGAGTGCCAATGTTTCGCCACGTTGGAAGTATGCGCTTCCGTGAGGCATAGGCAGTGGGTCTACTTCGCACCATATTGGGCGAATTTCATCGCATGCACGGCCGTCCATGCGCTTACCTGTATCAAGAACGCTGCGGCGCATTGAGTCGCGCTGTACATCAGCGTAGTAACGTTCAATCTGTGCGTGTTTTTCCTCGAGGTCGTCTTCCGAAAGGTCGGTATGTGCTGCATCGTAGCGTTCGATGAAGTCCGACTTAATCTTGTCGTAAACTTCTTCGCGGTGCTTCTTGTCGTTGTCGCCGCTCTGTGCCTGTGCATAGCAAGCATCATACGTTTCTTTCTTCACCTGCTCGCGGAGCTCTTCGTCATTCACTTCGTCGCAATATTCGCGCTTAACGTCTGTGCCGAGTTCCTTTGCAAGTTCTTCCTGTATTTCGCACATAGGCTTGATAGCATCGTGCGCTGCCTTAAGGGCGTTGATAAGGTCTTGTTCTGACACCTCGTCCATTTCACCCTCCACCATCATAATGTTGTCCTTGGTGGCACCAACCATAATATCCATATCGGCTTCCTCCATTTGTTCGAAGGTTGGGTCGATGATATATTCTCCGTTTACACGTGCTACGCGCACTTCAGAGATTGGGTGTTCGATAGGAATATCCGAGCATTGCATAGCTACCGATGCTGCAAATCCTGCCAAAGCATCGGGCATATCAACGCCGTCAGCAGAAAGAAGCATTACTGTAACGAACACTTCTGTGTGATAATCTGAAGGGAAAAGAGGACGAAGCACACGGTCTACAAGACGCGATGTGAGAATTTCGTCGTCGTTGGCTTTGCCTTCGCGCTTTGTGAAACCACCAGGGAAGCGGCCTGCGGCAGCATACTGCTCGCGATAATCTACTTGCAAAGGCATAAAGTCTGTACCTGGAACTGCCTCTTTGGCTGCACAAACAGTTGCGAGGAGCACGGTGTTTCCCATTCTGATTACTGCCGCGCCATCGGCTTGCTTTGCAACCTTTCCAGTTTCAATTGTGATGTTTCTTCCATCAGCCAATTGAAGAGTTTTCGTAATTACGTTCATCTAAAATTTAAAATACTTATTGTTTTGACCTAACATCATAAGGAAAAGTAAAGACCACAAAAAGGCAAAAGAACAATTATAGTTTTGCCTTGTGAAGCGTTTACTTATTCCGCATAACTTTTTAAAATCGCACAAAATTAAGGATTAATTGCTGAACAGACGAATAAAAGTCCATTTATTTTCTGCTTTAACTTGTTTTTCAGTCATTTCACCCTAACCGATAGGCATTTATGTACGATTTGTTGGACTTTTCCATTCCAATTCGATGGGCGCACGGCAACTTTGCAACTTGGTTGCACAACCTTTTGTTTACCTTTGCATCGAAATCAGTAACAAAACATAAAAAGCGATGAAGAAAAAAGTTATAAGAATCATTCTTACGTCCGTGTTGCTATTGTTGGCATGGATTGTAGAGCGCAATTGCAATTTGCCAACGTGGCAAATGCTGGTTGTTTACCTTATTCCTTACTTGCTTATCAGCTACGATGTGTTGGGCGAAGCGGTGGAAGGAATTATGGAGGGCAACCCTTTCGATGAGAATTTCCTTATGTCTGTTGCCACAATAGGTGCTTTTGTGGTCGGCTTTTTGCCCAATGGAGAACTGCAATTCTTGGAAGGAGTCTTCGTTATGCTGTTCTTCCAAGTAGGCGAACTGTTCGAACACTACGCCGAAGACAAGACGCGAGACTCCATTTCCGACCTTATGGACATACGCCCTGATACGGCAAATGTGGAAAGAAACGGCGAAACCATCGTGGTAAATCCCGCTACCGTTGCCGTTGGCGAGGTGGTTTTGGTGAAGCCAGGCGAAAAGATTCCACTCGATGGAGAGGTTGTTGAGGGCAGCTCAAGTTTGAATACGGTAGCCTTGACAGGCGAAAGCATACCCAAAGATGTAACGCTTGGCGATGCCGTTGTATCGGGTTGTGTGAATATTTCGGGCTTATTGAAGGTGAAAGTGAGCAAGACTTTCAGCAATTCTACCGCATCAAGGATATTGAATTTGGTAGAAGAAGCAAGCGAAAGTAAGTCGAAAAGCGAATCGTTTATTCGTCGTTTTGCACGTGTTTACACGCCAATCGTGGTTATTTCAGCCCTCTTTTTAGCGTTCATTCCGCCATTTTTTGCAGCAAGCTACGGCGATGCGCTGTCTACTTGGCTCTACCGTGCGCTTACTTTCCTTATTGTAAGTTGTCCTTGTGCCTTGGTTATCTCTATTCCTTTGTCGTTCTTCTGCGGTATCGGTGGTGCAGGACACGTCGGCATTCTTATAAAAGGTGGCAACTATATGGAAGCATTAGCCCGTGCCAAAACGATTGTATTCGACAAGACGGGTACGCTTACACACGGCGTTTTCGAGGTCGAAGCCGTTCACCCGAACGAACTTTCGGAACAAGAACTCCTGCATCTTGCAGCCCATGTGGAGCAGTATTCCAACCACCCCATTGCAGCAGCACTGCGCAATGCCCACAAGGGAACGTCGTGCGAATGTAAAATTGAAAACACGAAAGAAGTTGCCGGACAAGGCATTTTTGCCGAAATCAACGGTAAAAAAGTGTGTGTCGGCAATGCAAAAATGATGGAATCTATCGGTGCAACGATAGCAACTTGCGAAAAATGCCAACACCTTAAAGGCACCACGATATATGTTGCGTTGGACGGAGAATATGCCGGACACATCGTAATATCCGACCAAATAAAAGCCGATGCTTTTTCGGCTATCGCAAACTTAAAGAAAATTGGAATAGAAA
>ENA-OWLL01000221-OWLL01000221.1-metagenome-genome-assembly--contig:-NODE-221-length-15528-cov-6.607898_pt1 | contig 15528 bp, 18 predicted proteins | sample MGYA00245347_ERZ651098 | MGnify/ENA primary metagenome ERZ651098 (study PRJEB26857, sample SAMEA4031767) | metagenome | biome: human; feature: oral; material: saliva | place: Philippines | collected 2014...
TTTTGTACGGCAAGAACACACTTAACGGCATCAACAGTTTCATCCCCAAAATAGACACTCCCCTGCTGGTGACTAAACCCGGACTTTGCCATAAAATCTCGCACGATTTTGTATGCTCCGTGATATGTACTACCATCGTAGCACTCATTAAGACAATTCGTATCTAAGTCAAAAACTATCGCGTACATATTTCTACATAATCACTCCTACTCTACCACAAAGATATTATCTTTTGAAGACTTAGCAAACATCCTCTTGCGAAGATACTCTCTATTTTTTATCATCAAAAGTTGTCCGCAATCAATTTACTAACGGATTTTCGAACTTCCGGATCCTCTGACAAGGTCTCGAACTTGTATCCCATACTACCTTGGTAGTAAAATACCTCTTTAAGAGCATCAAGATACAACTGTGTATCTGTGAACTCCTGGACTTCTCCGATTTTACCATTAGAACCATAATAGCATATTCTTCCAATAGCTCCTTGTTTTTCTACTTTGTAATTCTGTCTCATACTCATAGTTTTTTTGCGGTTGAAAGAGGGAGGTAAGCTGAGTTTCACTTGTGCTGTTTTCCTAATAGGCTCTTTCTTCGACATTTTTTTTTTTGCGTCTATCAGTCGGTCGGGTTGCTTTCGTTTCACGGAGCTTACAAAGGAGGATGGCAAAAGATCTGGAACGGCAAGGTTTGTGACAAAAAATACGACCCCTAGAGGGTGGAGATTTTTTGCACAACACGGAGTGTTTAACCTTGACAAAGATCGCCGTCCCTACCTTTGCTCCGAGAAACAAAGGAGAGCCGAACACGACATAGAACCTTAATATGGAAGAAGAAAATCAGAGACAGGGAAACAGCACTTCTAACAAAGATTCCACTATAAGGGGCTTTGCCCCCTATAACCCCCAAGGTTTATATCCCTCTATGTGCAAGACTATTGCATATCTCACAAAATGTACTACCTTTGCAGTAAAACAATAAAGCAGTAAAAAAGTAAAGTAGTAAAATCGTATGAATGAAATGCAAATCGATGTTTTAAGGGAAACCATATCCGACTTAAAAGGACTTATACTTCTCGAAGCTCACAAATCCAAAAACGAAGAACTTATGGATAGATTTCGTTTACTACAAAGCGAAGAGGATACTCTCAGAGATCCAACAACTCCCGAATCAATAAAACGATCCATATATGACAAGATAAAAAGATTGTACTGTAAGGAATTTAGGCAATGGATCGAAAGCAAGTAGAGGCTATTTTTGAGACACTGAAAGAAGAATTTTTATCTTCTAAAGTCGCAGTAAAAAATCCTGTCGCATACATTTTTGGGGGGCAACCAGCCGTTGGGAAATCAAACTTAGAGAAAAAAATCGATCTCTCTATTTGCAATATCTTATCTATCAATGGAGATAACTATCGAGTCTATCATCCCGATTTTATTTCCTTGACCGAACAACCGAAAAAGTTTCCCTCTGAGACACAAATATTCTCCAATGTATTTACAGAAGGGCTGATTAAAGAATCCATAAATCGGAGAGTGAATGTATCGGTAGAAGGGACTATGAGACGACCTGAGATTGTGCTAAACACCGCATCGATGTTTAGAGAAGCAGGATACAAAACAGAGGCTCTATGTATTGTAGCACCAATAGAATACTCCTACGTGAATACCTATCACAGATATGCTCAATCTCTCGAGGATAGAGGACTTGGAAGATTAGCCCCTTTAGAAAGCATACAAGAGACAGCTAAAGGAATACCGAATACTCTCGATGAACTCCACCGACATAAGGCAGTAGATACTATTCGGATATTTGATATATACGCCCAAAGAGAGGTAAAAACCTATCACCTCGTGAATGGGAAATGGGATGATATGCTAACTCCGCCAAGTGTAGTCGCAAACAGCGCAATCCATAATCAAAAGAACAATCCAGCTCTCCTCTCTATGCACCAAGAGAGAGCCAAACAAACGCTTGGGATGCTTGAAAAGAATGCACCAAACCTCATTCCTGAATTTTCAAGAGTGATCAAAGCTCTTGAGATAATATCCCGATCCCTAAAGAACAAACTAATCAGTGAAAATATATTATGAATGTGATCTCTATTATCAATCACAAGGGGGGAGTGGGGAAAACAACCACGACCCTAAACTTAGGTGCTGCTCTTGCTATCGATGGGAAACGTGTTCTCATGATTGACCTCGATGGGCAAGCCAACTTAACTATATCTGCAGGTATTAAAAACGCTGCAAAAACGATCTATGAGGCATTCAGAGGCGATATAGAAAAGTTGCCTATCTTGTCTAATAAAGAGGGGCTACATATAGTACCAGCATCACTAGATCTACAAGCACTTGAGGCAGAACTTATGGGAGAACCTGGCCGAGAACTTATCCTAAAAGATCTATTGAGTTCTATCGAGTCTGAATACGATATAGTACTCATTGATTGTCCTCCTGCATTAGGATTTCTGACCCTGAATGCACTTACAGCATCTAGCCATGTTCTTATCCCTGTTGAAGCTGAAGCATTAGCCTTAAAGGGTATGACGAAGCTCTTGCAAGTCGTGGCAAAAGTTCAGAAACGACTTAATCCACAACTATCAATTCTCGGTATCGTAGTGACTAAATATGACAGCCGTAAAGTACTCAATAGAAATGTACACGATAGCATTCAGAAAGATTATCCTGACTTCTTGATGACGACAGTCATTAGGGATAATGTTTCTCTCGCAGAAGCCCCTGCCGTCCAGATGGACGTACTACACTATTCTCCCCAATGCTATGGGAGCTTGGACTACACAGCGTTGGCACAAGAAATTACAGCAATACTTTAATACAGAAAAAAGTAATTACTTTTCATCGTAATTACTGCAAGCAATAAAGAATATGGCAAAAAAGAAATTTGGCTTTGACGCAATGTTGGAAGCGTCTGAAAAGAAAGAGACAATAAAAGAAAAAGAGGAGCAAGCAGCCCTCACAATCCGTATTCCAGCCTCTCTACACAAAGAATTACGTATCTATGCTGTAAATCACGGTGTTAAACTCCGAGAGGTCGTAATCGATGCGATCACTAAACATATCTCCTAAACACAAGATAAGGGTGTGTTATATAGTTATGACACACCCTTATCAATTATCTGATTAAGAGGTTAAAGGTTACCTCCCAGATATATCTAATCGTTTAACAAAACGTGGAGTCTTAACCCAGGAGTCCTGCTTATAGATCTCGACTTTAGGTACAAATTCCAAGTCTCCCATTGAGCCATTTGTAATCTCAATAGACTTTACGCTCGTTATATCTCCAAAGAAAATCGCTAGTGGATAGTTTCCTACAGAACTACTATTAATACTATTTGGAGCTACAGGGTAATCATTGTTAATCCTGCGATTTAGATTCCCCTCCTTTGGAATAAAGGATACTGAAAATTCTTTTTCCTCTTCTTTCTTCATCCAAGCTCCCCTTTCAAATCTTCCTGTAGGATTACCATTTCTTTTCACTTCATAGATATTCATCGTATATACCTCACTTGAAGAAGCAGAAAAAGCAATATTCAATTTTGCATTGCTTGGAAAATAATTTAGAACAGGCTTTTTAAGACCAGGATCAGAAAACACCTTTATATCTATTAGATAAATATATCGATCAGCATCGGGGTTTGCAACCTTGTCAGGAAGATTTCTCGATAGTGTAATGTAATCTGCCAAAAAGCTTTTAATGACATTTACATCTTCAGTTCTTGCATAGGATAATAAGCCTAATGTTCTATCAGGACGGTTAGGGAAATCATCATCTATATCAGGTATATACTTCGTAACTCGTTGCATTGTAATCACCATCTTACCATAGTATTTATCTCTGAAAATTGCTTTATATAGAGGACCTTTATAGACATTCCCGTATTTATCTTTGACTAGAACCCGAAACTCTGTTACACCTGGTTTTTGCTGATTTATCTCATATTGAAATCTCTCTTCGTCTGTTCCCTTGGCAATACTGTACCATTCTCCCGGTGTTAGCTTAACCCCTTCAACATTAGTTTGAATAAGGCTCATAGAAAAACCATTTTCTTGTCCTTTCAAAATTTCGAAAGACGCAAAAAACTCATTATTGGGATCCTCAATACCCTGTACTTTCAACCGCTCCCCTTTCACGAAGTTACTTACATGTGTCTGATAGGTTTCATTATGGGGGAAGTTCGGGAAGAGGATATTTGCCTTTGCCTTAAACGAAATTGTATACTCAGGACTTTTGTAGGTATTACCATATTTATCGGACACCTCTAGAGAGAACTTTTGCGCTCCCTGTTTTTCCGATTTTAGATCGAAATAGCAAACAATTTCTCCCATCCTTGGAGGTAATGTTGCCTCTTTATTTTTAGATAGGTCGTATTCATTTTGACCTTCAATGAGTATTATCTTAAGGATATTCCCACCGCTTTCTTTATAGTGTACGGTGTAGACATTATCTTTATCCGTAAGATTATACAGCTTTAATGAAGCCTTAGAACGGAACTTCTTATTAGGGCTATAACTTTCCTCGAAATTAAATACAGGAAAATCTACCTTACCTTTCACCTCAAACTGAAGTGTGTACTCATCACTCTCAAATCGATTTCCGTACTTATCCAAAACAACCAAACGGAACTTTTGCGTACTTGGTTTCTTACATAAGAATTCAAATCGATAACTTTTGACTCCGACTCCAGAAAATAGACTCATCTCCTGTTTGTCAACCATCTCTCGCTTTTCGTCCCCATCGATCATCCAGCCTTGCAAGTCTGTACCTTCAGTTCGCTCAAAAATTAGCTTATACGAATTCTCCTTGTCTGCAGGATTATTGATAATCAACATAGGAGTAGGTTTTACCGCTATATTAGGGCTATAACTTTCGTAGAAGCTATAAGCGGGAAAAGTGACCCCCGTTTTGGCAACAGAACTGACAGCCATCGTAATCTGCTGTTGCATCATTGCATTGGAGATTTCAATATGAATCGTATCTTTTCCAACGGCTAGAGCGCGGTATCCAAGACGAAGATTCTTTACGTCTTTGATCTCTATTTCTTCACTATTCTTTAGCTCTTTATCGACAAAAAGAATTGTACCCAAGTCATCTCTATAGCTAAACTTGACCCTATACTGAGGTTGCTCTAGTTTTTGATGAAAAAGTATTGGAGTAGAAATCTCTGTACCCACTTCGACCCCGTTAAAAACAGAATCCTGTAAAGCTACCGAGAACTTATAATTAATCTCTCGAAGATCCCTATGACAGGCACAGAGAGTGACGAGAACACAAAAGATTAGTAATAATTGCTTTTTCATTATCTGAGATGTTTGTTGTTTATACATTAGAAGAGTTTCTTTATTCCAAGAGACAATGCAGGAATAAAGCTATACGTGTTAGAAAAGGGTCTATACACCCCTCTTACATCACCCACCAACGCTAACTCTGGTAGTACAAAATACTCTGCCTGTATTTTGGCTTCTAGTCCTAACGAAAATCGATTTTTGAGATTTTCGATAATGATATACTGCTCTTGTAATCGCTTTTTCGCTAGAGATACATTCTCTAGTCCTAGCCCCAAACCAGCTCCAAGATTTAGATAAAATCCTTTCCCTTTTAGAATTAAATAGAGTGCATCAGCACGAACCCCATAGGTATCTATTGGGTAAGAATTTTGTTCAACTGAGAACATTATTCTATCCCAAAAAACACCACCTTGTAACGTGATATTTCTTGTGAGATAATGAATATACATTGCCTCTCCTCCAAAAGAGAATTTCGATGTATAGAGGCCTGTAGCAGATAAGGTAAGTCCTGATACCCCTCTATTGTGCTGTTGTGCATTTGCTGTATTTACAGTAATCATACAAAGCACCAATACTGCAAAAAGTAATTTTTTCATTGGTTGGTTGTATTTGAGAAGATTAAATTTAGGTCTGCCCCCTTCTCTCGAAGATAGAGGAGATAACGAATGATCGTATGTTGATCATCTAACTCACGCTCTATTGCATTGACACGCTGGGCTGTCAATTCTAGATGTTCTGCGATCTCTGCAGTAGATATGTTTAATGCAATTCTGCATCCTTTCATTCTGCGGCCAATCTCACCTTTATTCATTGTCTCTTATTTTTTATTCTACAATCAAAAAACTTGCTTGGGTCTATTGATCTCCCATTTTTACGAATTTCATAATGCAAATGGTTTCCTGTGGATCGTCCTGTAGAACCTACAAATCCAATTGCTTTACCCCTTTTTACCTCGCATCCAGTTTGAGCATAAAGGTGGGTAAGATGGGCATAATAAGTCTCGAATCCGTACCGATGTTGTACTATGACTGTCTTACCATAGCCTCCCTTATCTCCAGAAAAGGTGACCCTCCCTGCTGCTGTACAGTACACAATAGAGGCATATTGAGCGGCTAGATCAAGTCCCGAATGAAACTTTTTGATCCCATTTATAGGATCTTCCCTATAACCAAATGAGGAACTCTTTCGATATGCCTCTTGTAAAGGTACTCCAAGGGGGATATGATCTTTAGCATCACTTCGTAAGACAATATCCATTACCTTCTCAATGTCGTCCCATCTTTGTGCGCGCATAAGAAGCTTATCGATAAGCATCGATTTTTCCTGCCCTCGCAAACAAAGGAAAGAAGACAAAGAGAGTAGTACCATTAAAGCTGTTCGCATCCCTCCAAGTCGTTATTTTCGATATCAAACAGAATATGCCGTCCGCCTCCTGTTTCGTTGATTTCAATCCGAAATACTTTATTGTCGGCCAACGAGAACTTATCAAAGGCGACAATGTAATTGAGAGAACTTTTCGCATCAATACGCTTTGTAGTATGATTACTACCAAACATAGGGGTTTTCTCTTCATCTTGCGAGGCTGTAAGTTTACCTACCTTTGCATCAGTAATACTATAGCGAATGTAGTCTATATCATAAGGTATATTGGTCTTGTTGTCGATAGAAACTACAAATAGAAGTGCATCTTTGTAGATGGCTATATTTTTGATCGTAAATACCATGCCGGCTCTCTTCATCCCTAGATTATAGAGTTTCTGGTTTTTCCCCGACAGTTGTTTTATTACATCTCCTTTCTCTCTACTATTGATCCGACTATCAGTAAGGATAACCTGCTGATCTCCTTGCAAACGATACAATAGAACTGACGGTTTGGAATTGTAAACCAAGTTGTAAGTATAGAACGTACCATCATCGGTAGTTATACTTACATTTGTTGTATCTTCGAATTTTTTGTTTGCCTGCAAACGGAGAATATTTTCGGTATTCTCCGCTCTTCTACCCTCTACTACTTCATCGCCCCAATCGATATAAACTATTTTTCTAGGGAATACAATGTGTGTTTGCGAAGCATCACTCACTTCTAACGTAAGAATCTCCTTTTCGGGATGATCATTTTTAGGATAAGTATAAACCGTTCGCTGTAGTTGTTTTTGATAGGATACATCAAATGTATAAAAAGCCCCATCCTCAGTAGCTACGCTTACATTAGAGTGTTCCTTGAAATTCTCCGTATTTGCCTTGATACGAACAACATTAGGTGCAGCTGCTGGAGATTCGCAAATAACAAAATCACTTACTGATTCATAGTATTTTACAGTAACAGGGAATACTATATGTACTGTTTGGCTGTAGTTTACAGCAATAGGAATACTCTGTACCTTCTGAAGCTGCGCCTCACATACCACAATACTAATTGTAAAAATTAGTGTTATGGCAATTATCTTTTGCAGTAAAACTGTAAAACATCTTTGCATCATTGCAGTAAAACTTTATAGTTGGATTTGATTGTGATGGTTGGGCGTGCCTGTTTCTTCTGCATCGCCCCTTTTGCGACAGATTCTATAACCTGCACTGTACCATCCACCACGGCTGATCCTGTTGCCCCTATTGTGGCATTGCTGACGGCCATAGAAGTAGCATCGCTTGCAATCTCTGCAGTGGTATTGTCGGGGATATATATCCCCGACAATCCGTCTCGATCATACACCGTTTTACGGAATGGGAGAATATCATTCTTTATTCGAATGCTGGAAATATGCACCTGTAGGCGGTTTTTGCTTAATTCAACCTGCCCAAATAAGGGAGTTCCCTTTTGGAGAAGTGTACCGTCTGGCAATACGACATCTTGCACCAAAACAAGCTTCAAAGTTCCCCCACTTTTTACCTTCTGTTCTCCTGAAACTTTAGCTTCAATGGTATTGCTATTTGTCTGATTAGAAGAGCTGGAAAAAAAACGAGATTTTTTCTTCGGGGCTTCTTCTTTTTGAGGAAGGACTTCTTGTTCCTCTATAACAACAGGAGAAGATACTTCTTTTTGTTGAGTTTCTGAAATGCTTCTTTTTTGAGGACGAGAAGGAACGACTTCTTGATAGGAATAATCGGGTGTTGGATTATAGGAGTTGTCCGCTCCATTCATAGAGCGCAACTGTTCCTGTAACCGTCTTACATCATCATCTTCAGTTGTTGCCACATAATCTTCTGATAAACTTCGCTCGGCCTCTAAAAGAGCTGGGAAATCATTAGAAGAAGGGCTGCTCTCTTGTTGCTGAAGAATGTCGTCGATGGTAAGGTCACTCTGTTCCTCCATACGAACCGAAACATCTTCTATCTTATCTTCCTTCGATGAAGAGAAGATAAACAGCATAATCACAAGGATTATAGCTATCCCCATCGATGCAAAGATGATTATCTTTGCCTTATTAGCTCTATCTATTTTCATCAGTTATAAGTTGTTCTATTCGTTGTTGCAAAGAGGAGAATGTATAACCCGTTACATTCTCAGGGAACTGAGGAGTTGTAGAAACAAGTTCTCCTTCTGAATGTATTCGATACTGTTGCCGACCAGATGGGGAATAGACCGTTAATATGGAGGTAAACGAAACAACATAGGGTTCATTCTTCCCCTTTATATCCCCTATCTGCTCTATTTGGGTGCGGTAAACAACATTATTATTTACCGCATCCGAATAGGCTTTGTCATTATTGTACTTGGCAAAAATAGCATTCAAATCCTGCTTATTGATATAGAAGTGTGCTCTAGCTTGATTGAGCTTTAAATCGGTTGCCGAAAAGCTATTAGCATACTCTGTCGCCAAGGCACAGGTGTTTTTAATTAGGGCGGAGAATAACTCTTCACGATTGTATATTTTGGTTTGCACGTATTCTCCGCTTCTATCAATCACGACAACTTTAGAAAGTGCAGTTAATTGTACTGAAAACCCCCACAAGAGTACGAATAAAACAACCACCCCAGCAAACAGGAGAGATAGCTTCAGGATTCTTACACTCTGCTTTTTTGCTTTCTGCAAAGCGTCTAATTCATTCAAGATATTTTCTTTCATACGATTATACCAACTGCCTCACATACCCTGCTGCCTTTCCTAGTAGAAAGAGTTTGAAAATAAAGGAGAAAATAGCTGTGAGTAGATTCGTTTTCGATTCCATCCCCATCCATTGCGAAAAGTTAATCGCTAATTCGTCAGCGAATGTACTTGCGATTAGAAAAGCTGGGATCATCATATAACACACTAATAAATTCTTCAAGAATGTTTGTGTGTAATGACGTGTCGATTCATCAATCCAAGCAAAAACCGCAAATGGTGCTATAATTTGCAGAAGAAGAAGATATAAATATCGTCCTGCGGCAAACATGTAGAACAGATACTTTTGCGCTCCAAAAAAAAGGATGTAAAGGGTCATCGTAATCTGCTGTGTCACTCTCATAATAGCAGCCTCGATAAAATCGGCATCCGATACTTCTTCCTCATACTCTTCTATATATTGCATCATCTCCTCAGTAACACTATTATTTAATTTACCTGCGTACCTCGCAACCATTTCATCTTGAAACAGCCCTAGGGCCTGTTCAATCACTTTGAAGAGAGCCGGAGCAAGAACTATCGCAACGACACAATATATATACACATAGAAGAGATTGAAGAAGTGACGAGCACTAGCAGGTTTTTCTCCATCCGAAAACGCCTCTTTATAGACCTTAATAAACTTATTGACTACAGCAAAAACCGCAACCAATGTTGCCAATCCTATAATTATCTGGGATGGCTCTGTGAGGCGTAGGCCTTCATAAACTGATTCTACTTCTTTTAGTATGTCCATTATTCCGACAAACGCTCCAATATTCGATAGTTATTGTTGTACTCATTAAACCGCCTTCTCTCACTTCTGAATTTATTCATTGTCTTTTTTGTCTTGTCATCGAGATCAAGAATAATTCGCAACCGTTCCCCTTGCGATATTTTTTCATAAGAGGACAAAGTCGTTTTTAGAAGCTCTATATAGGCCGTATTCTCATCAATAATCTCATTGATTCGCCTACAATAAGTAGAAAACATTTTAGCATTGGATATATCTGTTCTTTTTAATTCCTTGGCAATATCAGAAATCATTGCAACCTGTCGACTAAAGATATTCTTCACAGCCTTTGCATTCTGTATTGCAGACGAAATTTTTGTATAGACTTCAATACTTTCTGTCATAATCTTCTTTGTCTCCTGCAACTCCTTACACTGCTTGGCAGATTCAGCTAATGATTTAGCCCATCCCACCTTGTTTACCGCTGTCGCCGTAGGATCGGAAACAACAACCTGTGCCATCGACCAGAAAGAAAATAATGAGAAAATAAGTGCGAAAAATACTTTTTTCATGTTTTACTACTTTACTTTTTTACTGCAATAATACTATCCTGTAATGTCGCTCCATTTGAAACTCTCCTTTGTAGATCATTCCAAATTTCACCATCAGTTTGGAATGCCAAGAATTTTTCAGGTGAAAGCTCCAATCGAACCACGGTTGCGTAATTGGGTATAAATCCAATGTACAATTCAGAATAGGGACGTTTTCCCGAGAAATCATTCTTCCCCGACTTCATAAGTGTAATTTGTGCTTCACTCTTAAGATGGAATCGCTCAATAGTTTGATCATACACAACATCATTTGTCGGAAGTACAAAAAGAAGTTGGGTATTAGATATAATACCCTGTGTGTATTCATTGTCGGGCAGTTGGGCCGGTGATTGTATCACGGTCATAATTGCCCCATTCTCCTTTCGTAGCTTCTGGTAACAGAAAGCCACGGTAGAATGAATATCTGTACCGCTATGCTTGTCTTTGATCGCCTGAGCTTCTGCGTATTCGTCGAATACAAGCATGCCTCGTACACTTCTATCCGAAAGGATTTTACTTTCGATTGTATCGAAAAGAATAGACATAATAACAGAGACAAGAAAGGGATCTTTCTTGATCTGTGTAAGCTCAAAGACGACAAAGTCTTTATTGAGAATATCATTCTCTAATGTGGATTCCTTACAAACATTCTCGTAGAACCCTCCTGCCGTGAACTGTTTACAGTTATGGAGGAAACTCGATAGATCAAAGTATTCTCTTTGTATGTCCAACACCTCATACAACCGCTCTCCAGCCTGCTCTACATAGTTGTAAAAACTTGGGAAACTATGCCCATTTCGCACGGTATTGTAGTAGTCTTCGACAATTTTTGTCAGAGAGACTACTTGTGCAGTATCTTTCAAGATCGCTTCATTACGCCAGAAAACCAATATCAGATTGACCAAGGTTTTAATCTTGTCTCGATCAGGTTTTCCGTCAGGTACGTAAAACGGATTGATCCCTAACGGCTCTGTACCGTTGTAATCGATATGGAGGGACTTCTCAGGGTAGAGCTGGCAGAGTTGGTAAAAGCTCTTTCCGAACTCTACCACGATAACCTTTACACCCTGTTCTAAGTATTGTTGTACAATGTTCAGTGTTGCGACCGATTTACCGCCCCCTGTTGATGCTACCACAATGGCATTGCGCGCAGGGATCCGCTTTTTTGATTGATCCCAAAGATCAATCTTCAAGGGTACTTGATAGATGCGATCATTGAACCAAATACCCTCGTCATCTCCCTTCTGTGCAGTATATACAGCATTAAGAGCTAAAGAAGCCTCCAAATCGATAAGAATACTATACCCATCCTCTAAAAGAGCTTCACGCCCTATTATAGAGGCTAAGAACAGCTTATATAATCCCTCGTGTGAGGGAATATAGAAGTTGAAATCAGCGTTACGAAGGATCTCCTTTGTCCGCTCGATGCCTCTTTGTAGTGCTTCGCTATCCTCTTCCAAGAGTAATACGTTGTAATGATACCGACATAGGGTATCATTGCGCATTTCTTCCTGAAAGTTCTCCAACTCCTCATACTTGCGTTTGATCTCGTGGTCAAACTCTCGATGACGCCCGAAATTTTTTACACGCAGTTTGAGGTCTTCGTAATACTTTCGTCCATCAAACCGCCAAATTTGATTGACGATGTGATTATAGGGTAAATGGACTCCGAGCTCTTCTAACACGGACATATAGAGTCCATTTCCCCCATTAGGAAGCGTTGTATCTTTGGTGGGATAGTTTATTTTGTCGGGAAGGTAGTTCTCGTGGCACAAAGCAAAGAGAATACCCTCTTTTTCTCCTATGTGCAGCCTTTCGGAAAAATGTATGTCTCGTATGCCTCCATCATCATACAATCCATTGGAAAGTGTAAAGAGCCAATGGTACAATTCTTCACGTGCTAACTCTCGTACAGAAACTCCTTTTTGATTAGAGAGAATAGAGACGGCTGTCTCTACGCTCTCTAGAAAGATCGAAACTTGTTCTTTCTGCGCTTTAGAGAGTTGATCTTTATACTTGAGTGGATTAGCGATATAAGAAGCCTCTAATCCTACCACAGAAGGAAGGGTAAAGGCTAATATCGTCCGATGCTCTATATATTCTCTACCAGAGAAATAGCAATCCTCCGCCTTATTGAGGAAACTATCCCCCAGCTCTGAAGAATAGGAAAATTGTTTCCGTCTATATATGTCTTGTCGGTGAACAATCCCCTTTTTTATGTGTGCAAAAGCTCTAAAAAAAGAGGATTGATATTGCTCTATATCCTCTTCCGACAAAGTATAAAACTCAGGCGTTGTTAGCTCATATACCACCGAGAGACAACCATCCTTTGTCAAAACAGCTCCATCCAGCAATTCAAAGATTCCGTAGGCTTGTTCCGTATTCATAGATTCTTTCGTTTCAACTTCGTAATATCTGAATTGGAAAGCGTTTTTACTATAGGGTTATCCTTGTATCCCTTTTTACCCGACCGCATAATAAAGAACAATCGTAATCCTATGAGCAACGAGAAAGCAATTGTAACAATGAAAAAAATACGACCTAACCGAAATTCACCTCGTACAGATGCCATAACCAACCCTATGGTAATAGCAATAATAACAGCACCTATTCCAGAGTAGATATAGAAATACTTCTGAGTCATACCCCATATTTTAAGAGGGGCTTCTACTCCTTTGTGTACTGTATAACTCTTCATCAGATTGAGAGTTTTACATTATTAGCGATATAAGCGACAGCAGCTGATAAAATAGCAAGACCGACCACAACATAACCAATAACCCAAAGCAGGTTAATAAGCCCTTCTTTTCTCGTCCCTTGACCATCCTTATCCACGATTTTGTCAAAGTTCATGACCACACCAATAGCCACACCGACCACTAATAAAAAGGCAATCATAGGCACACCATACTGCGACAAAAGCGTATTGATATTCCCTTTAATACCACTTCCAATTTGCAAAAGAACTAAATTCATATGTCACTTATTTAATTTGATTTTCAATGCAAAGATATGGAATTTCATTTAATTAGCAACATTATCATCCTCGATTTTCCACCACTTGGTTACAGTAGTACGACTAAATCCCAGCTCTCGAGCACAATCACTCTTATTGTTATTCTCAGGATTCGCTTTGCGCCACTCCTTTATCCTTTTATACTTAGGACTATTTGCAGCAGATACAGTACTTCCCTTAGGTCTACCGTTATTATCATCCCACTTTGTTCCCTTTTCTTCTTGAAGTATATCCCTACTTACTCTTGCTATCTTCAAATGCAAATTCTGTTTTCGTCCGTTTCTCCTATTAGTTGGAAGTGTCAGTCCTGTAAGTCGCTCGATCCATGCCTTCGGGAACGTACAATAGTTCTCTTTATAAGCATATAAAGCATCTTCTGCGTCCTCCTGAGTAAAATGGTTATCCTCACTCTCGGTAAGTTTATCCATCTGCTCTACTAAGCCCTGCAAATCTGCGGTAAGCTCTTCTTCGCTGATGTCACATTTAATTGCATACATTGCAAGGGCTAAGAGACAGAAATAACGATGCCCAACTTTGATTTCTGTAAACGGACTTCGGAGGGTGCGTAACCACCAATCATACAACGCTCTCTTTATATGCCACCTATTTTTTGTTTTATCCCCTTGCACAATTACTCTCTCGTACCACTCTGGGTACAATTCACTCGCCTTTTGTTTTGATAATCGATGGGGATTAAAAACAGAGTGATCGCATCGATTAACCTCTTCTTCCGAAAGACGAACTTTCTCTTCACAAAAGCTATTCAAATCATGGATGGAATAGCTTTTTACTGTGTCATCAAGAAAAGCAGCTACATTCACCCCCTTTAATTTTGTTGGCGTATCAGGCATTCGAAATCCCTGAAATATACTCTGATACTGTCGTTCTTTTAGGGTCGAAGTATACATATTCCAAAGTACGTTAGTTAGTCCTATCTTCAGCTTATTCAGTACAGGAACAACATCAGAAAATAAGGCTATCGGTTTCTGTAAAATGTAATACAGGTGTAAACCGTGTCCACTATTGCTAATGATATTTGGAGCAGGTAAAAACCCCTTTTTAATTTGATGGTTCAAATCGGCAATCTGTTCCATACCGACCCCATCAAGGTCAAATACTAAAGCATAAATATACCGTGCATTCTTTACAGTTCTATTGCGACCAACATAAGAGATTGGGCTTCCAATCACAAAAGACTCAAGAAGAACCTCATCATAGCGAGAAAAATCATCCGTGATCAAAAAAGATTTACTTCGTTGCTCTCTTCTAATTCCCACCAAAATAGCGTTATATCGAAAATCATACTGCAAAGGATATTTTATTTTGGCTTCTGATTTCTTCTTCTGCATTGCCTTTAACCACCACTTATATTCTTTGCTCTGAGTTTCCTCAAAATAGTACTCCGTATTAATGTAAGAACGATAATAGATATAATCCCAGAAGCTAACCAAACGAATAGGTTCATACCCCATACCATGGAGAAGATATTCACTCCTCTCATAAAATAATGCTACAGCTTTCTTTTGCTTTAAGTCCATAATTATATATCTAAAATATCTATTAAAGAGGGGATGCCTCCTCGTCGCTACGCTCCTCGTCGGCATATCTCTAGTGGCGTTATATTATCAATATGTTTTTTTTGGACATATCAAGTAAAAAGAAAGGGGGAATACTGTTCCTTCCCCCCATGAATAAATCTTAGTTCAACGCAGGCATAAGATCATTATTATCCTCAATTCTGAGCATTCGAACATCTTTAGCACAAGTAGCGAACCAAGGGTACTCATTGGCGAGCTTTTGT
>ENA-OWLL01000223-OWLL01000223.1-metagenome-genome-assembly--contig:-NODE-223-length-15514-cov-5.316062_pt1 | contig 15514 bp, 11 predicted proteins | sample MGYA00245347_ERZ651098 | MGnify/ENA primary metagenome ERZ651098 (study PRJEB26857, sample SAMEA4031767) | metagenome | biome: human; feature: oral; material: saliva | place: Philippines | collected 2014...
ATGTCACTTCAATATATAAAAGTACCTCACAAGGAATAATGCTGCGGAATTGAGGGTATTATTGAATAACATCTATTTTTAAGTTGGAAAGGTCCGTTGTATAGAGGCATATATCGAATAGAAATAACATAGAGTTCTTTCTTTGGTTCATTGCTATCCTTTTATAAAGATTCGTTGATTATCTTTCGTTGCCTCATGAGGGTGTATAGGCCATGTAGAGCGATGGGCGGATAGATGGATATACTCTGCGCGAATAGAGTGTATCAATTTCTTTTCCTCCCCAGTTCCAACAAAGTAAAGACGTCCTTTGGGTTTTGCTTTCTTAGAGTCCCATTTTATTTCATACATATTATTATTATTAATTTTCCCCATTATCAAAGTTCTTACTTGTATCAACTTTTTGTCTCGAAGAGAGTATTCCTTATTCATAGCATTAGCTTTATATAGAAGCTTTGATTTCTTTATTGATAGGAACCACATCGCATAAAGAGGAATACGGGCATAGTCGTTAAAAACATGTCTCATGGTATCTTTATAATTTCTTACAGACCCATCAGGCATAAAAGTTGGGAGGGGCACATTCCATGTTGGAGGTAACCACCCTTCTCTTTTTAATTCTTCCAAAGACATATAGCCCCTATACTCTCTCTTACTATCGGTCCAACTTCCTTCTAATATTATTTTTTCTTTCTCATGTTCGTTATATCCTCCTCCAACATCGCTGTGTGCACCCGGTAAGACAACTTGCATTCCATTTGATGCGGAGTCGATTGTCGTTAAAGAAAAATTTTCACGATACTCATCTGCAGCCACGAAATGAACAATTTCTTCTACACTCGGCATAGACTTAGGAATATTAAGAGCCAGTTCTTTGACATCATTAGTAAAATCTAAAGACGATAATCCTTCCGGGGAAAAAGAAGAGACAGTATCGAAGATACCCATAAAGCGAACTTTTATCTTGATTTTCTTAAATCGTTCAGGGAGTTTGTTTCTTAAACAAACCTTGTATTTTCTTATTTCATCGGAGGTGACTATTTTATAATAAGAAGCTCCCCCACTATTCATTGGAATTCTTTTGCTAACATTTGCAATTTGCCGTTTGTCTTTCTCTATACAATTTACAAAGCATCTTGCTTCTGCTGCTCCACGACTAAAGCCGAAGACATCAAGGGTTAAAGTATCAAGAGTAATTCTCGTTTGTTTGATAAGGGAAGATAGTTTTTGGCAAATCAAGTCACATGCTCTTTCTACCTTTGCATTCACACCGGTTTGTCCATTCCCATATGCCGAACCACCTGTACTATCCCCTTCCTTGGAAGAAACAAATCCTTCTTCATCTTTAAATCTCGAGTTCCAATCTCTTTCTGGAGAAGATGTTCCCGGTCCCTCAATGTAGACCTTAGCTATAGAATCTGCATTTCCCTTATTATTCACATAATACATATCCCATAACTTTGCCACATTGCTATAACTACTTTCATAACTATCTGTAGTTTTAACTTTAGAAGTTAAGTACCCCCACCCCTTTTTGATATTATCTCCAAAATCAATATTATACTTATTGTTTTTGGTACCATCAAAAAAGACGCCCATGGTGATATTGACTTTTCGGATTTGATAAGTTTTTTTCTTTGGAGGCAAGTCAATACCACAAATTCTGTTTGTATATCCATTTATCATAACCTATTCTCCTATATACTCTTCAACATCGCTGTCCCAATAATTACAATAGAAAGGCTCATCATCATCTTTCTTTTGAGGCGTATCTCTAAACACATGTATTTTAGTCTTCTCCAGTTTATATTTTTTATCTCCTACTTGTAGAAATATATCGAACCAATTGTTATATTTACTTACTTGCACGACCAATTCACCCTTTAACTTTCCTTCGTTTCCAAAAGCTTTAGGGTAAACACGTAATATCTCATCTTCATCAAAATAAAAGTGTCCGTCATATATAGAATCTTTAACCTGCCAACCAAAAGATAAATACTTACTGGATGTTTGTATATCCTTAGAGATGCTATCATCATCCCAATAAAAATCCCCATTTGTGAAATAGGAAAGAATATGTGGATTGATTTTTGTCTCTTTATTTTCAAAGTCCATTTTGATGTGATAATTATAACGTTTCATATAGTTATCTCAAATCGCTTCAGAACAGCCATATTTCTTTAGGATTTCATCAGAATGGAAGTTGTCCTTCATTGCAAGGAAAGAAGTCTTTTCCAAGTTTTCAAAAGGATTGATAGGAACTTCTGCGAATCTGGTTCTTTCATGATTCTGTCATCAAGCCTTCGTGAAAACCAAAAATAGAAAACCTCAACAACTTCTTGAAGTCTCCTCTGTCGGCTGAAAGACAGTCTTGTTCTGGGGAAGAAGAGGAAGAATTGCAGTCTGTTGTCTTTGAAAGCAAATGTAGAAAAATGGAATCTAAAGTCAAAGGAATACAGATTAAAAGACTTACAGATTATGGATATTTAACGGTTCTTTCCTGTCTGCTGGCTTTCATCATTCAGACTGTCTTGCAATCTCATTCATATTACCTCGCAAAGTGACTCATTTTACCGCGTGATTAGAGTCACTTTACAAGGTGATATGAGGCATATTGCAAGGTTATAAGAAGAGATTCGTTATCTGTTTGATACTCAGGGTTTTATTAACAGTGATAGACTAATGCGCATTTGACGAAGTCAAGATGTAGAGAGCGGAGTATCAATGAAGATTATCAAGAATCTATTTTATTTTTCTACATTCTATTTTTACATTTTCCTTGCCTTCAGAATTGCTGATATAAGGACTTTCCAAATAGTATTTTCCTTTCTTGTGATATAAATTCACTGTGGGTGAAACGCTTCTGTCAATATTGGGCATCGGTGTGTCTTCCGAGAGCGATTTGACAAAATCAAGGGAGAGTTTGTCTTCCGTTTCGTTTTTTACACTGCATTGGATTTCAAAGGCAGTCATTTGCCCATTACCGCTGAATACACACCGGTCAGCCGCGATGCTCAATGTGTACTCTATGAAAGGCGAGGGAACAACGGTGGTATCTGAAATGAAATATTCATAGTCACCGAACCATTTGGGATTTTGGACGGCTACGATAGGTGTGGGGCTTTCTTCGGTTTCTTGATCATCACACTTTTCCTTTATTTCTTTGAAATATCCTTTCTTGTTGGTAAAGTAATTGTGGTATACTTCGCCATCTTCCATATACTTATATGTCCATAAAGCTTTATTCTGGTCAATTATCTTACATCTGAAGGGTATGAAAATGTTATTGACAAAAGATATGATGAACTCATTATCTTCTAAATGTACTGTGTCTATGGGATAATGTGCGTCTTCCATATCATACTGCACAAAGAGTTCTTTTTTTATTGTATCGACATATATTTTATGTGCTACATCAAAGCAAGCATGGTATATTACGGTATCCCCATGGTCTGTAATTGTCAATTGCTCCCAATTTCCAACAAAGGAATGGTTGTTGCTGTCTTTTATGTCATACCATTTTTGTGCATTGCTGCATGAATAGAAGAATAAAAGATAAAGTAAGATATTTAATAATTTCATAATTAATTCCTCCTAATTTGTGTTACTACATACTTTTATAGCATTATATTTTGTATAGGTGGGTAGCCGTTGAACCAACCACCCAGCACCAAGATACATTATTTTATCTCTTCAAAGCTACCTTTTGAATTGATGCGATAGTATCTTCTACGCTCTTTTGTTTTCCCGCTTTCTCGCTTTTCCTCCACCTCGGTATAGTCATTTAACACTGGTAAAGCACCATAATAACCTGCAAGATACTGCTTTGCGAAGTCGGCATCGTTGCGTATTCCGCGCAAATCGGCTAACGAATAGAGTCGCGTAGATTCATCTTCCTGCTTCTCGGCAAAGTAGAATTGGTCGCGACGCATAATGGAAGGAGACATCAAATTGGTGTCGTGGCTGGTGAACAACAGCTGCGAATTGTTTTTATTTATCTTAGGATCGTTGAACATTTCTATCAATTTGATGAGCAAGGAAGGGTGGAAATTACTGTCTATCTCGTCGATAACAATTAGGAATGGGGTGTTTCCCATATTGAACGCCACAAGAAGCAATCCTGCCAAATCGAAGATTTTCTTGTTCCCTGCCGACTCTCTGTACTCAAGATTCATTGACAATGGCTTGTTGTTACCATCGTGAATAGTTCTTTTCAACAACACTTTATTCAAAGGAAAGTTACTATAATCATTATCAGGATAGCTTTCATCGTCTATCAATTCAATATCATCGTATTTCATATTGAATCGTTTCAGAAAGGAAAGAAACAATGGTGCAGATTCTTTTATAATATGTATTGAAACGCCTCTGAATAGCCCTGTATCTATGATATTGTTGATTATACGATGTTTTAAATAGCTTACTATTTGCTCTGGAATACCCTTTGCATCGAAAGCAGCTGCGTGAACGAGGAACAATGTGTGCGGATAGGGCAGCTTGGTGGGTATAACCATTCCCTCTGAAGTGGGCAAATTGTTCTCCTTCACCTCCAAACCTACACGCAAAAACAGGCGCTTCATGTTTTTGTCTACATTGCCATAGAGCCACTCGCTTTCTATTTTAACATCGTTAGAATCAACATTTTCTGATGCATCATCAGACTTATTCACCACAAAACCATACCGATACTTCTTGCCATTCAATAACAATACAATCTGAAAGAAGCAACCTTCGTTAGACGTTTCGAAGAGAAACGGGTCGTAAAGTGGTCGTACTCCACGTGAATCTATCGCCAATGAGCCTACTACTTGCGTAAAATAGCTTAACGCCATCAGTATGTTCGACTTGCCACTGGCGTTCGCTCCATACAGACCAACCGTCTTTAAGAGCGACACGCCATTGCTTTTAACAATATTATCTGCATCAATGTCGCTGCCGGCAGGACTTTTCAAGCCAGTTGCTTTAAAGCTGATTGTCTGCAAATCTCTTATGGAACGATAGTTCTTTACGCTAAATTCCATAATCATAACATCGTAGTATTTCTGCAAAAATAGGCATAATTATAGAACTAACAAAACGTTTTCTTCAAAATTTGCGGTTATTCTGCAAATTCAAAAGAAACGATATCAAATTATAGAAATATGGCTGGCGTGTAACTATCTATAAGCCACGCTGTTGCGAAAACCCATTTTTTGCAATGCAAAAACCCCCTTTTTGGAGTGCAAAAAGGGGGTTTTTGTAAGGCAAAAGTATGGTTTTTACAAACCGATGGTATATAAGTAGGAATGCTCCTTACCAGTTCGGCTGTTTGAGATGTTACGAATATGCAACATTATTTCGGGGAGTTTCGTGGGTACGGGCACGATGAATCAGCCCCTACGCCTGGCGGAATGGTTGCTGATAAATACATTATGCGTTAAATGCGCCTTACGTATTCTAATGCTTTCCTTATGACTTTATCTATATCAACCTCCAAAAAACGATAGTCATCTACCGATACCATACTAGGAATAGTCATAACACGGTCGAACGTTTTATACGTTCCTTCTTCCTCGTCTACCACCATTTGGTATAGCACACCCCTGTGGCAGACTTTCCCATGCCGTAGTATAGATTCCTTTGTTACGGCAAAACAGCCCAAAAGGTCCATAAAGTTCTCTTCTGCTTCAATAGCCGAAAAGAAGTCAGACAATTGGTGTTCTTTCACGCCAATCCTTTTTAGCAATGTCAAAAGCTTCACTAATGGGGTGTCAGACTGGAAGTGAAAGTTGTCCGTAACACTCACTTCTTCTCGTATATATGCATCTTCGAAGTTGTCTAACACGTTCATCATGTCTTTAATATCGCTTCTATCCAGCCTTATTCCAATAGCCGTTAATCCTTTAGAGACGGTTTCGAAGTTTATTTTACACTCTTCTTTTACATACGATTGTAGGGAGCTTTTTGCATGTTCGGATACTGAATGATAGAAAGTGGTACGTGCAACAAACTCTTTTATATAGCTTTCGTAGTTGGCTTCGCCATAATAGTTACGAAAAATAGTGCCTATTGCAACTGTATCCATCATAAATATTATCTTAGCAAAACCAAACTTATTTTGTGTTTTTATTGGATTTATTTCGTTGTCGTCTCCCTGTTTTTCTGTTGCATTAGCTGTGGTTTTCTTTTCTGTTCGTGTGGAAAATATATTGAAAATACCAAACAATTGCACTGGGTCTATGCGGTCAAAGTCTTCTATTAATAGCACTGGTGTCTTTTTTAGTCCCATTATGGCATGTGTTATTAGCCAACTCATAGGGTCTATTTCGCCTATTTCATCGGTTGCAGCAGACATTTTTGCTATTGATTTTGCAGCTCTTTCAAACTTTGCTCTTGCTATATTTTCTTTTAATCCCCTAAATTTCTTACACTGTTGAGCATATCCTTCTGCCAGCGTAATGGTTCCTTTTAAGAGCATACCCAGCTGATTGCCATTGCTTAATGTAGATGGTGCGAATCGCATAATGTCTTTTACAACATCTATAGTATTCTCGTTGAAATACCATTGCAATAGAATGTGGTCGGGAATTTTAATGTTTGTGTTTAACGTGCCATCTAAAATGAGTTGGAAAAGTAGGTCGCGTTTAACATACTCTAGTATCTGTTCGTTCATTGCAACCTCGTAATTAATAGGCGTAAGCGTATAAAATGCGTATTGGTTGCTATACTTTTCTTTAAACTTTTTTATAAATTCGGAATTTCTTTCGCCTAATTTTACCGAAAAAATGGTTCTGTTTACATCAGCTGCATTCAGATGATTGTAAAACGCTATTAGTTTATTTGCGATATCCATAGGGATTTTTTGGTTAATGTCCTAATACTTAGTGATTAATATCTTTGGCTCCATTACCACACATTTTCGTAATGCAAGCATTGTGAATATACGGTATAGAGCTTTCGATACAAAGTTACTAATAAATTTTTATAGTACAAATTTTTTGCGTAAAGTTTCTTTATATAAACGAAAAAAAAATGATGTTGGGTGGTTTTCTGTACACAAAGGTGTATTATTTCTAAGGTTTCTATGGCTTGCAGAGCGTATAGAAACCTTAGAAAGGTGTGGTAAAAGTGATGTATTTTTTAGTACAATCCGAACCAGAAATGGTAAACGTAGCTAATGCCAAGTATGGCAATGGTTGCCATAATAACGTGTATCATACCTGGAGCCATAAACGAATGGTTCAGCAAATACTTACCAATGACGGTTGTTCCCGACCTATCGAAGTTCACAGTAGCTATGTCTGATGGATAATTAGGTATAAAGAAGTAGCCGTAAGTAGATGGCATTACGACAAGAAGAATCCACCCCGGAATGCCTAAGGCATAGGCAAGTGGCAACATACTAACCACTACTGCGCCCTAAGAGTTAATGGCTACCACTGCAACCATACCGTTTTGCCATACTGGTACGCTAATTGCTTTCTTGGGTTTTGCCTTACAAAACATTATCATAAGGGCACATAATACTAGCATTATTATCTGAATGACGATGTTTTTTCAAAGCATATATACATAGAAAAAAGGTATATATATATAAAAAAGAAGCTGTGCTGCACTTCATAAGTATTGGAACCACGAAGTTTTTTTAGTTTACCGCACAGCATTCTTTTTCTATGTTGCGCAATGTTCTCGGTTCCAATGTACAGCTTTTTTCGCTTTATTCCACAACGTTCCCGATTGTACAACACTGCGTTTTATTTGTTTCAACATAATAGTGCTTATATTTCCACAACATTGTGGAACGCACAACTAAACCTCATAGGTATATTTTCATAATCCCTATTGGCTTTTATCAGTCCGTTGTAGATTTGCCTGTCGGTTGCTTCATAGCAGGTATTGACTACTATATACGAAGCTTTATGGTTAATTACGTTTACTTGTAACTTGCTGCAAAGGTAGATATTATTTTTGAAAAGAAAAGAAAAAATACAATAAAAGTTTTCTGAAAACATCATTTTTTTTGGTTTTGCGCTTTAGGCTCTCTACCCCATCGCTAGTTCGTATATATATTAAGAAGAATCGGACTACGCTATTTTATTGTTCTATTTTCCTATTATGACAGAATAATTATACGAAAAACGACATTTTGTATAGTGTTTTGTATAAAAAATATGAAATATATTACATTTCTTCCTCTATCATTTGACATTGTCAAATAAATAGTTTATATTTGTAACGACTTAACATCTGTATCACAAAAGAAAGGAGTTTATATGAAGAGCTTAAATCATTCGGAGTTGTATAACGATAGTACAACCGAAAAAAAAGTGTACAACAAAAAGGAGAACGTGAACAATCTCCAAGGTAAAAAGGTGGAAACAACTGACAAGAAACCATTAGGTGGCGAAATATGGTATACCTAACAGCAATATACATATAGTGCTAACGGTATTGTAAAGGCTGTTTCTACGCTTTCGGTGTAGAGGCATTGCTCGTACCAAACTTAGAAAAGCGCAACCCCATTTGGTGGGTTACGCTTTTTTTTATTGCCTAAACAAGTTTATTAGAAGCTATATAACAATGTATGTAGAAACACCTGTTACAGCAGAAATCTACCTCCGCTGTTATTCTAAAATATATGCAGCAATCACCCAACAAAAGCCTCTCACATTCTATTGCATATTATACCATTATACCCCCCCTTTTTGCCGTGCAAAAGTATGGTTTTTGGCGTGCAAAAAGGGGGTTTTTACATTGCAAAAGTATGGTTTTTGCAATGCAAAAGTAGGCATTTTGTGTATGTTGTTGTGCCATAGTGAGTTGCAAGTGTACGTTGGTGCACTATTTTTTGGTGTTTGCAGATATGTAAACACCCGCAAAATAACAACCCATTAGCAACATTATGACAGACAACAAGCAACCGTAGGGACCGATTTATCGTGCCCGCATATACGTATACACCCACGAAATGGGAAACATATATACGTGTGTGGTGGAATGAATATACGTATTTGATAATGTGGACATACGTGTACGAGGAAACGAATATGCATATTTAATAATGTGAAAATACGGGCACGATGAATCGCCCCCTACGCCTTGTGGATTGTTCGTGGGGTGTTTCGTGGTTGAATGTGGACATTTTGCGGAATGTTCGTGGGATATTTCGTGGACAAACGTGGTATTGTTGGCAAACCACAACACCGAAAATAATTGATATTACAACTGTTATGCTCTGTGCAAAGAACAATACAGAACACACAAAAGCCATACTTTGGTAAAACAAAAACAAATAAACGGAATATTAAAAATGGGTACACTATATCATTACTATTAAGTATTGATTCTGTGGTTTTTACCATTTTGTACAAAAAAAGTACTATAAAGTAGGTAAAAAGAGCATTTTCTTTAAAAATAAAATCACGAAAAATAAGTATTGTGTAAAGCATTCTTTCTTCCTAACTTTGCACTGCTTAGATAAGCAAAACAATAAAATTCAAATTTAATATAAACATAAAACAACAACAATAAAACAATGAAGACAAAGTTTTTTGCGGCTCTTTGCTTTGCTGCCGCCCTGTTTACATCGTGCAGTAAAGATAAAAACGATGAGCCTAAAGTTAAGCCTACACCTGGAACTGAGCAGCCTACACCAGAGACAGCACAGATTAAGCATTTCGAAACACTTATGCCTGGCTACGATTCGTGGATTTATGTAGACCTCGAAACTGGTAAATACGAACAACAAGAAGAGCTTGGCGCACGCGAATATCGCAAATACAACACAATGACAGACTACGAAGTGGTGAAGACAGAACCTGCAAAAGGTAGCGAGAAAGACCTACCAAAGAAGTGGGATTTAGCCTTCCATATTACCGATGTTCGTACCAATGACGGTGCAGTATTGATGACCGACCAAACCAATATTAGTAGTATTAAAACACTTCCACAAGGCAATTATGTTGCAGATGTACCAAGCGAGATATTCGTAGAGCTGGGTGCTATGAAAGCAGGTGGCCTTATGGTAGTGTCAAAAACTATGTTAAACAAAGAAATGGCTAAGTGGGCGAAGAGCACTGGTATGGGTAAACCAAAGATAATTAGCGACAAAGTGTTTGCCGTTAAGTTTAAAAATGGTAACGAAGCCCTTATTTTATTCAAAGATTACTTAGACGCTACTGGCAAGAAAAAGGCTGTAAGCTTCGACTATAAGTTTATAAAGAAAGCATAACAGAGGCAAACTCTTTTATGCTAAACCATAGCACGAGCGATAAACATAGTGGCAGAAGCATTGCCAATGTTTATCGCTTGAAACGTGGTTAGCTGTAATCTACACCTTATTATATATAAGTTCACATGTCTGTCGTTCCCCTTCGGGAGAGCGATAAGGTGCACTTTATACCAAAATTACATAGAAACAAATTCATCAAAGCTTCTGTAAAATGAAGAAAATATTACTTATTCTCACACTCTTAACAACAACCTTTGCTACTATTTGTGCCGACAACGTTACACCAGAAAAAGGTTATCAGCTATCGGGAACAGTGGTAGATGTAGACTCTAACGAGCCTTTGGCAGGCGCAGTGCTAAAGGTTGAGGGCACCAATATAGTGGCAGGCACCAACAGTAAAGGCGAATTTACACTTGTTTTTGGTGCCAATAAGGTTTACACAGTACGCATTTCGTGTATGGGTTACGCCCCCCGCACAATACAAGTTCCGGCAGTTGGACACCCCACACTCAAAATAAAGATGATTCCAACCAACTCTAATTTAGAGGAAGTAGTGGTTACTGGTTCGCGAAGCGAGCGACCTTTGAAAGACGTTCCCGTAATTACACGTGTCATTTCGCAGGACGAAATAAAAACAGTAAACCCAGTAGACCTAAACACTCTCTTGGAATATACATTGCCGGGTATACAGTTTTACTACAACAGTATGAGCCAAACCACAAGCATTAACTATCAAGGAATGGACAGTAAATCGGTGCTTTTCTTGGTAGATGGGGAACGAATAAGTGGCGAAGGCTCCGATCATAACATCGATTTCAGCCGTATCAACGTCGATAACATAGAGCGAATAGAAGTGGTAAGGGGGGCAGCATCTACCCTTTACGATAGTCGTGCCATCGGCGGAGTAATAAATATCATCACAAAAAAGAGTTCTCGCCCACTAAATGTACAGCTAAGCTCGCGCTATGCAGGCGTTAACGGACAGAACTATGGTGTTCAAGTGGGCATAAACCGTAGCCGACTAAATTCGCAAACATCGTTCGGGTTCCGCAATCGTAGCACTTATTGGGTGAAAGACAAGGAAGGAAAAACCGTAGAACGTATTGCACCAGATGGTAAAGCCATTGAAGAAAGAAGCGAACCTCGCGATTTGCCCGTGTACGGATATAAGATTTGGGACGTAGGACAACGCTTTAGCTATAGATTTACCGACCAGTTTACAGGCGAACTCTTTGGTTCTTTCTATGCAAACATACGTCCAACCTATCAAGGACGCCGCTATCATCAACGCTACGAAGACCTTGTTCTGGGTGCAAAAGGCAACTGGCAAATGAATAAAAACAACGGTTTCGCATTCTCGTACACCTTCGATAACTACGCCAAAAAAGACGATTACAACCTTGTTAAGCTGGTAGAAAAAGTGTACAACAACATTAACCACAGCGCACGCCTATACTATACGGGCACATTCGGACAGCATACATTCAACGCCGGAGTGGAAGCCGTACACGAAAGTCTACGCCATTACATGATGAAAGATACTGGTATGGTGAGCAGAACACAGTTCTCGCTCTGCGTTCAGGAGGATTGGAAAATCAATAATGCACTAAACATAGTGGTAGGACTACGTGGCGACAAAAGTCCAAACTATTCTTTCCACATCACACCTAAGGTTTCGGCTCTCTACAGACCACTTTCGTTCTTAACATTTCGTGCTGGCTATTCGCAAGGATACCGCATTCCCACCCTCAAAGAGCTGTATCAGGAGTTCAATATGGCAGGTATGATTACTATATATGGTAATAAAGACCTGAAACCAGAGTATGGAAGCCAACTCTCTGCATCGGTAGAATACGACCGTAACGGGCTCAACCTGTCGCTATCGGCATACCACAACCGTTTCAAAAACAAAATAACATACGAGTATTTGGCACCCGGTGTAAACTACGATATGCATTATATCAACTCCGATAACGTAAAAACAACAGGCATAGAGGCTACTGTTAATTACAGAATGCTATGCGGCTTGAGCTTTATGGGGGCTTATACGTATATAAACGACTACAATGTAAAAGACGGATACAACCGTTCGTGGATACGTCCACACTCTGCTAAGTTCAACGTAACCTATAAACGGAAGTTCGGAAAAACCACCGAATCTATTGCACTCAATAGCCAATGGATGTCGCGAATAACACGTTACGCTTACGATTCGGACGCAAAGGCATACGTTCGCTACGTTTACGACCCACGAACAATATGTTCGCTCAACCTGCGGTCTGAACTTCCACGTGGTATAAACCTTGGTTTTATGATAGACAACCTATTTAATTATCACGATAAAGCGTCCGACTCTGATGTGCAACTACCACTCAACGGCATTAGCTACGTGCTTACAGTAGGTATAAACCTGTCCGACTTGTTCGGGAAATAATATCTTTCACATTATTATATATACTGTGCTACACAACTATAATGTATTGCTTACACAGCAACAACACCCTTTCACTATGGCGACAACCTTTTATCGCCATAGTGATAATGCGTTATATCCATAGATATAATGTGTTGTATCCATAGATGTAATGCGTTATATCCATAGATATAACATACTTACACCATAGTGTTAGAACTGTAAAGCCATAACAACAAAGATAGTTTGGCACACAGCAAACAAACAATATTAAACAGCTAAACCATTCATAAAGAAATAAAAAACGAACAGAATGAAGAAACAAAAAATAATAATCGGCGCCGTTATAGCACTGCTACTGCTTATTGGTTTCGGCGTTTGGAACAAGTGGATGTCCACTACTCGGATAGCATTCATAAACTATCAAACCATAACACTGGGGCAAATTGGTCGTGCAAACGATAATCCGCTCATCAAAATAGAGAGTCTTGACGCTGACGACATAGCCAAAGCCGATGGCTACGATATGGTTTTTGTGCAGGCAATGGGCTTACGGCTAACCGAAGAACAACGTGCTGAGCTTGAAAAAGCTATGAAAAACGGAACGCCAGTGGTGAGTACGCTCATCACAAATCCCGATAACGATTTCTGTTCGGTAGACACTGCCAATGCCAATCGTATGAAAGCGTATATCGACAACGGCGGTCGCGAAAACTATCACAACCTTCTTAGCTATGTAAGAAAGTACATAGACAAAAAAATTATCTATGCTTCTGAACCCGGAAAGGTGGTAGAACGTGTGCTCGGACTACTATATCATGCCGACCCAAACCGTCCCGACGACGAGGACAAACAGTTTAATTCGTTGGCAGAATATAACAAATTCCTAAAAGAAAAAGGACTTTGGAAAGCCAATGCACCCGCTATCATCATAACAGGAAGTATGGGCGAGCCTAAAGAACTAATAGCAGAGTTAGAGAAAACTGGCAATATGGTGTATCCAGTGAACTCTATTCAGCAGTTTGTAGAGGCACATCACGCCGACAGCATTAAGGTTTCAGCTATCATTAATATGGCGCACGGACGCTTAGGCGATGCTTTCGTAGACTATTTGAAGCGTGTTGATGTTCCATTATTCGCTCCGCTAAACGTAAATCAGCAGGAAAAGAAGTGGGAAAACGACAAGATGGGCATGAGCGGAGGCTTCCTTTCGCAGAGCATAGTTACTCCAGAGATTGACGGAGCCATACGTCCGTATGCCCTTTTCGCACATTATGTAGGCAAAGACGACCTTGAATACGTTGCAGCAATGCCCGAACGGCTCGGCTCTTTCGTGCAAACTGTAAACAACTACATAGCTTTAAAGCACAAGCCAAATAGCCAAAAGCGAGTTGCCATATACTATTATAAAGGTCCGGGACAGAACGCTTTAACCGCAGGAGGTATGGAAGTGGGACCTTCGCTCTACAATTTGCTGGTGCGTTTAAAGCACGAAGGCTACAACGTAGCGGGCTTACCAGATTCGCCAGAGGGCTTAATGCAAGCCATACAAAGGCAAGGTGCAGTGTTCAACCTATATGCTAAAGGAGCGTTCGACGACTTTATGAAGAATGGAAAACCAGCTCTTGTAACCAAAAACCAATACGAAAGTTGGGTGAAAAAGACACTCCGACCAGAGAAATACCAAGAAGTGGTGAAGGCAAACGGCGAGTTCCCAGGCGAATATATGTCTACTCCCGATGGAAAACTAGCTGTTGCACGTGTTCAGTTCGGTAATATTGTGTTGCTTCCACAGAACGCTGCAGGCTCAGGAACCAATGCTTTCCAAATTGTTCACGGCACTAACGCAGCTCCACCACATACATATATTGCTTCGTATTTGTGGACACAATATGCCTTTAAAGCCGATGTGCTGATACATTTTGGCACACACGGCAGTCTCGAATTTACTCCAAAGAAGCAAGTTGCCCTAAGTAATCTCGACTGGCCAGACCGTTTAGTGGGCACACTACCACACTTCTACCTTTACACTATCGGCAATGTTGGCGAAGGACTAATAGCCAAACGCCGTTCGTATGCCGGACTACAGTCGTATCTTACACCACCTTTCATGGAGAGCGGAATGCGTGGAGCTTACGCCGAACTGACCTCTAAACTGAAACTTTACAACCAGAACATTGGTAAAAACAAGGCCTTGTTGCAGCAAACATCGCTTGCCATAAAAGCCATGGTGGTGCGTTTGGGCTTCCATCGCGACCTTGGTTTGGACAGCATACTTACCCGTCCGTACACGGAAGAGGAGATAACGCGCATCGATAACTTTGCCGAGGAACTCTCAAACGAGAAGATTACGGGACAGCTTTATACTTTAGGCGTGCCTTACGAGCCTGCACGCATCAACAGTAGCGTACTTGAAATGTGCACAGACCCTGTGGCTTACTCGCTGTTTACGCTCGACAAGGTACGCAAGAAAGCCACCAGTCCAAAGACCAGTAGGAAGGCAGGGAATACCCAATTTAGGTATGAAGTATGTAGAGCTATTGATTCCAAAGAATGTGTTATTGTATGCTTAAGCTATCAGTGTTGTTAATTTGATCTACCTTGTTGATTTGATCGAGCTCTGGGTGTTTAGATTCACTTTTTGGGGTAGGACGATTTTGCATAGCTTGGAGGCTATCGCGTTGTTCCTTTAGCCGTGTGTCTACGTTATGTACAATTTGGTCATATACTTTGGGAAAAGAAGCGTAATAAATCATATTTTGAGCGATAGCAATACTATCAGTACCATATTTGTTGTAGATGTATTCTTGGGGCGTTCCTTGCAGAGAATCAAGGTATTGCGCATCATAGTTTTTGATGCTTTCCAAGAGAGCCAAATCATACAACAGTTGCTC
>ENA-OWLL01000224-OWLL01000224.1-metagenome-genome-assembly--contig:-NODE-224-length-15496-cov-6.680655_pt1 | contig 15496 bp, 10 predicted proteins | sample MGYA00245347_ERZ651098 | MGnify/ENA primary metagenome ERZ651098 (study PRJEB26857, sample SAMEA4031767) | metagenome | biome: human; feature: oral; material: saliva | place: Philippines | collected 2014...
AAGCGCCGGCACATCTGTTCAGCAATCGAACACAATCAGTCAAGGACTCTAATAACCTATTTGGGTTTAATTTTGCTAATTGTGCAAAGATACAAAAGAAAATTTGCTTTTCCAAAGGAAAAAGACAAAATGCTCTCTGTTTTTGGCGAAAAATAGACCTATGTTATTGTCTGTTACGATTTTTAGTATTACTTTTGCAGTGTTATGAATACTCTTAGTCTCTTTGAACTGACGTCGATGGTCAGTATGGTTGTTGCAGAGTCGCTGCCCGAACAATATTGGGTGGAGGCGGAAGTGATGAGTGTTCAGGAGCGAAACGGACATTGCTTCATGCAGTTTGTGCAGAAAGATATGCTTGGTGCTACTCCTGTGGCGCAGGCTTCGGCTAAATGCTGGCGCTCACAATGGATGCCGGTCGCGGCAAAGTTTCAGCGGGTGACGGGTAGCCCAGTGTCTCCGGGGATGCACATTCTTGCACGTGTGAAAGTGGAGTTTCATCCTACTTATGGTTTTTCGCTGATTGTTTCCGATATTGACCCAGTCTATACTATGGGTGAAATGGCACGTCGTCGGCAGGAGATTATTCAACAGTTGAAGGACGAGGGTGGCGGAGGTTGCAGTGAGTCGAGATCGTGCCACTGCACTCCAGCATGTAGTTCTTCAGCACGATTGTGTGCTTCTTTGTTTTTCATTCCTGCAATATAAGCAGGTATCATAATGTTTTCTATTGCCGTAAACTCTGGTAAAAGTTGGTGAAACTGGAACACGAAACCAAGATGTTTGTTGCGAAACTCGCTTAGTTTATTGGTTGATAATGTACTGGTTTCAATGCCGTCTACTACAACGGAGCCATTATCTGGTTTATCTAACGTACCAAGAATTTGCAGCAACGTGGTTTTGCCTGCTCCAGAAGGACCAACAATGCTCACTATTTCGCCTTTTTCAATGCACAAGTCAATACCTTTCAGCACTTGCAGTGAGCCAAAACTCTTAGTAACACCTTTTATCTCTATCATAATTCTATCTTATTTTCTTTTGCATAAACTCTCGTAGAACATCATAAGCACTACGTTCTTCGGTGTGTTGCGACTGTGCAAACGTCATACCGTCCATACGATTGCCATACTGATCGGGGAATATTATCATAAGAGTCTTACTCTTAAAGAAGCGATTTACTTCTTCTGGTATGCGTTCCATCGCATTCTTATAAGATATAGTACCCTTTCGCGCTGTGATAATTACAAACAAATGGTCGTCTTGCACCTCTGTAGCCAACTGTGGAAGTTCTTTCCAATGCTTCATTTCAACATATTCAGCCCGTACATTGGGGTGTCGATTACGAATATATACAGTAATTAGTTCGATGGTTTCTTGACGAGCATGAAAAACAACACGGCAATCGCTGTTCGATGCTAAACGTGCTATTCGTTCCAACCAACGATAAAAGCCAGGTTCAAACTCAGCCCGCGAAGGCACAACAACTTGTATTCTACGAATTGTATTCAATGGTTGCACAATACGAGCTATTGTAATTTGGCGGCTCAAACCATTGTAAAGGCTCTGTGTAAATTGTCCCCAAAACCCCTTCGATATAGCTTGTTTGGCATGTAGTCCCATTACTATCTCAGATGCTTGGAACTCTTTAAAAGCATGTTTTATACCATTTGCTATGTTGGCAGCAATACGCACCTGTGTAACCATCGGCACATTGGCAGACGCAGCTTGCTTTTGCAGATGTTCTAATAAACGTCGTCCTTCTTCTTGATTGGCTGCTGCATTCACATCGTCGTACACAACGTTCAGTCCAACAAGTTCTTTCTTAAGCTTTTCGTTACGCATCATTATGGCTAACGAAAGCAAATTCTCGGCGTATTCTGGATATTTCACTGGTATAAGAATGCGTTCGTCGTTATGCGTTCGCGCCATTTCAGGTTCTTCTTTTTCGGTTAATCGAATTTTTTGAGCAGCTCTCTCTGTTACAAACGATGATATTATGCAAGTAAAGAGTATCATAATAACGATACCATTCAGCACTTCATCGTTGAAAAGGAATTTTCCAGGAGCCACCTCAAGCTTTAATCCCACCATCACCATAGCTATTGCGCCTGCTGCATGGGCACTTGTTAAACCGAAAAGCATATCAGACATTTCTCGTTTTAAACGAAACAAGAAGCCAGCAAGATAGGCTGCAATGGCTTTTCCTGTTGTTCCAAAGAAGACAATACATAGTACAACCCAAATGATATGTGTGCCTTCAAACAACGAACGCACATTTATTAACATTCCAACACCTATTAGGAAATAAGGAATAAAGAGCGCATTGCCTGTAAACTCTATATGATTCATAAGTGGAGATAGACGTGGAATGAAGCGATTTAATATTAGCCCTGAAAAGAACGCTCCAAAAATACCTTCCAAACCTACTGCTTCTGAAAGCGCAGCAGACAGAAACAGAATGCCTAAAACAAAGAGAAACTGCATTACAGCATCGGAATAGCGACGCAGAAACCATCGTGTAAGGCGCGGAACAAAGTAAATAAGCCCTGATATATAGAGTGCAAATTTAAGCATAAACCATAGCCAGAATATGCCACCACTACCGCCTTGACACAAATTTACTATCATTGCCATAACAAGAAGCGCCAAGAACAATGCTACCATTGTGCCACCAACACTAAGCGTTGAAGCTGAATGCTGAGAAAGACCATAGCGTCCCACGATAGGATAGGCTACGAGTGTGCTTGATGACATAATACAACCAAGTAGCAAAGACGATGTTACTGAGTAGTGCAGCAAATATATTCCCATTAAGAAGGTAAGAATATAAGGTATAAAAAAGGAGAGAAAACCAAACAGCATAACACGCCATTTATTTTTCTTCAGTCCGTCCATATCCATTTCAAGACCAGCAAGAAACATAATGTAATATAAGCCTACACTTCCAAACAGTTCGAACGAAGCATCGCGTTTCAGCACATTTAATCCGTATTCGCCCACCAAAACACCAGCCAAAACCATTCCTATAATGTGAGGAATACGCAGTCTACCCATAATAATAGGCGACAATAGAATTAGCATCAATACCACAAAGAAAATCAATGTTGGATCGGTTATGGGGAAATATTGGGCTATTCTGAACATAATTGCTATTATAAATATGTGCAAAGGTAGTAAAAAGTTATGGGGTAAGTAGTGAAAGTAGAGAGTTTTTTGTATTTTTGCAAACGCAAACAACACAAACTTATGCCTTACTGGTATATGTTTAAATAGACATTTTGTGATGTATTGCACTATTAAAATTATAAAAACAAGGATATGAAAGTAGCTATTGTTGGAGCCAGTGGAGCTGTTGGACAAGAATTTCTCCGCATATTGGCAGAAAGAAACTTTCCTATAGACGAACTTGTGCTCTTTGGTTCAAGTCGGTCTGCAGGTAGAAAGTACACATTTAAAGGTAAAGAATACGAAGTAAAACTTCTGCAACATAACGATGATTTCAAGGATATTGACATAGCTTTTGTTAGTGCAGGTGGCAGCACGTCGGCAGAATTCGCCAACACCATTACCAAATATGGGACTGTTATGATTGATAATTCGAGTCAATTCCGTATGGAAAAAGACGTACCATTGGTTGTTCCAGAAATAAATGCAGAAGATGCACTAACTCGTCCACGTGGTATTATTGCTAATCCTAACTGCACCACTATTATGATGGTTGTGGTTTTAAACCCCATAGAGCAGTTAAGCCACATAAAACGTGTACGCATCAGTAGCTATCAAAGTGCTTCTGGTGCTGGTGCAGCTGCTATGCAGGAACTACAACAGCAATATAAGGAGATTATTGAGACGGGCGAAGCTGAGACTATTAGTAAGTTTCCGCATCAGTTAGCCTACAATGTGATTCCGCAAATAGACAAGATGACTGAAACCGACTATACAAAAGAGGAAATGAAAATGTTTTACGAAACACAGAAAATTATGCATTCTGATGTTCGTACCAGTGCAACATGTGTACGCGTTTCGTCGCTTCGTAGCCATTCGGAGGCAGTTTGGATTGAGACTGAGAAGCCTTTGGAGGTTGCTGAAATACGCAAAGTGCTCGAAGCCGCTCCAGGTGTTACACTCGTAGACGATCCTCAAAATTATGTTTACCCTATGCCATTGGAGAGTGCAGGCAAAGACGATGTGTATGTTGGGCGCATTCGTAAAGACCTTGCCGATGAAAATGGTACAACACTTTGGCTCACGGGCGACCAGATACGTAAGGGCGCAGCTCTCAATGCCGTACAAATTGCAGAATATTTAATAAAGGTGGGGAACGTAAAATAGTGTAATTTTGTTGTTCTCTGTATAGACTATATTTTTCGCCGCACATTATTAAAATGCGCTATGCTGCAAATTGAAAGTAGAGAGGGGGATATTTCTGAGGCATTGTATAGCCTGAAAACAAATATGATGGAATTGTTTTAGATTTTGCTAAATCTCACTCTTAGAGAAAATAACAGCTATATTCCAATTATATAAAAGAGCCTGTTTCGTAATGCGAAATAGGCTCTTTTATGCATCAAAATACTATAGTTTTATAAATACTTTAGAATATATTGCTATTGTAACAAATTTCGTTTCTATATAACAACAAATGATACAACACATTATTGACCAATAACTTATTAAAACACTTAAATTAGAATTACAATGAATAAAAGAAATCATTGTATTCATTTTGATAAGCATCTTTTAGGTAGGATTATATTGAGACATAAATGTTCTTGTTGTTTATGATATCTAATTTGCAACTGACAGATATCTGAGAGGAGCGTTACAGATATCTGAGAGGAGCGTTACAGATATCTGAGAGGAATGTTACAGATATCTAAGAAAAGAGTAACTAATATTGTAGATAAAGAAAACAGCATTGCAGACTTAAAGTTTGCAATGCTGCTTATGTTGTTTGTTGTTTTCTTGCCCAATAGGTAGAGAAATGTTTTTATTTGTGTGCTTTATAATACTTTACAGCAGCTTCTACATTTAGTTTCACTGCTCTTGACGAGAATGTTGCACCACTAACACCATCTACTGTTCCCACCTTAGAAATGCGTTTGCCAGCAAACTTTGGTAACATCTTAGAATCTACTTGTTCAAAATATCTAGGTGTTTCACGATTTTTCATCGCTACAACCTTTACCACTTTATCGTTCTTAATGTACACTTCTACAGGTGTAGCCCCCTTAAAACCACTTACATTGGCAGCCAACGTAGTTGTGTTTACCACATAAGTGCCATCGCTTTGCTTGCGCATCACATTGTCGTCTTGTCCTGCTGCAAAAGCAAAACCAACTGTCATTAAAGCTGCAAGCGCTAAAATTGAAATTTGTTTCTTCATCTTTACTATTATTGTTTACTGATTACGTTAAGTATCATTATCTACTTATTTGTGTGCAAATGTAGTCCTTTTTTCATAAATGACAAAGAAGAAGAAAAGGAAAGTAGTATGAACGTGTCTGTCAGAAAGAGCAACACTATATGTTGCTACTTATCCAAAAACTTAGAATCAACATAGTTTAAGAAGCCTTCGCGGTACATATCGCCAATAGGAACATACATACCATCGTTCATAAGAATACGATTCTTGTTTACTTCGTTTATATCTATCAAGTTAATAATCCATGAACGATGAATGCGCATAAAGCTATTATTAGCTAAATGTTTCTCCATTTTCTTCATACTCGAAAGTATCATTAATGGTTTTCTATCGCTTATAAAATGAATTTTTAGATACTCGCCCATACCTTCAACATAACGTATATCGCTGATGTTTACACGAATAATTTTATATTCATTCTTTAGAAACAGAGTGTCGTTATCTGCCAAAGAGACATTTGTTTTTGCTTGTTGCAACAACGCATACTGCCGTTTTAAACTTTTAGCTGCTGCCATTAGTTCTTCTTGGCTAAATGGTTTAAGGAGATAATCAATAGCTTCTACTTTATAACCTTCTATAGCGTAGTCGCTATAAGCAGTTGTAAACACCACTAAAGGCTTTACTTCTAACGAGCGTACAAAGTCGAGTCCACTCATATCAGGCATATTAATATCTATAAATATAGCATCAACGGTTTGCCTTTCTATTTCTCTCTTTGCTTCAATAGCATTTTGGCATTCGCCAACCAGTTCTAAAAACGATATATTTTTTATATATGTAGCCAGCTGTTTCAGTGCCAAAGGCTCATCGTCTACTGCTAAAGTTCTTATTCTGTTTTCCATCTTGGAGTTGGTTTTTTGTCATTTTTCTTATTTGTTAATGATAATTCTAACCACACACTATAAGTTTTCTCGCCATCGTCTATTACGAGTTTGTGGCGGTTTGGATATATCAGGTTCAATCGTTGTTGTACACTCTTCAGCCCTACTCCGCCTTTCTCGCATTCAGTTTCAGACTGTTTACTATTTATACAGCAAAACTTTATCTTGTCGTTTTCTACAGAAAGCGAAATATCTATTGTGCTTATATGCTGATAGCTTATACCATATTTAAAGGCATTTCCAACAAAACATACAAGTAGTAGTGGTGGTATTTCGCCCACTGGAAATTGCTTTTGGATATTAAGATTTATCTTTACCATTTCTGTATAGCGCATACGCATCAACGAAATATAGCTATGTATAAAGTCGCTTTCTTTCTGTAAAGGAATAAAAGTATTATTACCTTCGTAAAGAATATACCGCATCATCTTCGACATTACTATAATAGCCCACTTTGCTTTCTCTGGATCAATATCTACTAAAGCATGTATATTGTTGAGCGTATTCATAAAAAAGTGTGGGTTTATTTGATATTTCAGTGATATTAGCTGTTGTTCCAGGTTCTTTTTTTCTAAATCATATAGTTTCTTTTGGTCGTCATTATATTTAAAAAAGAGCTTTACGCCAAGATTCATTCCAAACATTAACACTAAGATTATGGTGTTTACAACTATTATTTGTGTTGTAATAGTAGTCTGATTATCTGTAATTCTGCTTTGAACATAGCCAGCCTGAACAATAGCTCTCAGACTTTCTTCCGCTGTTTGGGTATGAAAAACATATAACACAAGTACAAATATAAGTATTAGAATAATGGTCCCACACACATAGTGTATTCGTTGTTTGCGATAGATAATAAGTGGTAACAAAAAGAAATTATGCACTAAGAATGCACCAAAATATATGAAAACAACTGTCCAAACACTAAAAATATGAGTCCAACTATATGTTCTAAAGGTACTACTATCATAGAGATACATTGCTGCTACGGGAATAAAAAAGATAAACAACCATAAAAGCGAATGAGCAACATTCTCTTTAGACACTCTTGGTAGCTTTTTCCGTAACAGATTTATCATATATTCTATTTAAAGGTAGAGTATTCACATTTCAACAATGAGAACTCTTTGCAAAGATACAAAAATATTATTTCTTCACGCAAATCTCTATACGGAATATTCCTTTTATACTTTATAATTCACAGAAGCTAAAGTTTTGCTCTAAAAAGACAACTAAATAAAACCGAAAAAGATACATTTGTGCCGAAACCGCAAAGCCATTGTAAACATTGAATATACATTTTTGTCGTTTCGTTAAAACTTAAAATACATCTATATACTTGCATCGAAGGAGAGCCGGGATACAAACAAATGGTATAACATAGGGATTCCAATAAGATGAAAAACAAAAAAGATAGTGTATTACAAGAAAAATAAGCCAAATTATTTGGCTATTAATGAAAGTTAGCTTACCTTTGCACTCGCAAATGCGCTTGTGGCGGAATTGGTAGACGCGCTAGACTTAGGATCTAGTGATTTCCATCGTGCAGGTTCGATTCCTGTCAAGCGCACTCTTTCTTTATTAAGGCGTTGTTTCGCTAAAAAAGGATAACTCCACTAATTATACTTGCGTAATAAAGATTATGACTTACTCTAAAAAAAGCCTATTAACATTGGTTATGTTCTTGTTTGCTTATCCAATGATAGTATTAACTTATGCACAACATTCCGCACTTTATTATAATAGAGTTGATAGCCTAAAATTAGGCGAAAGAATAGGTTTGCGCACAAATGTTGTAGACTGGATAATGCTTACACCTAACTTTGGCATAGAATACACCTTGGGAAACAAGAACTGGAACAAATGGACGCTCGGTATTTCGGGGAGAATTAACTGGAACACACAAACAAAAGACCCTACTTATAATGTGTACGATTTATACGATGGAAAAATAGAATTGCGCAAATATTGGCATGGAAATAATCCACGCCGCGTGTTTTATTGGGGTATATATGGTGGTGCCAATAGGTTTAACATTAAGTTTACAGACTTAGGAAAGAAAGGAAATGCATTTACTGGCGGACTTATGTTTGGCACAGTTGCACAGCTATATGGCTACCAAAATGGTGCAAGTTTAGATTTCGACTTTGGTATAAACGCAGGTGTCGTATTTGCAAAATACGAAGAATATCGTCGCGATGTTATCAATAACCGGCACGTTTATACCACTGTAACGCCACAAAATGGTTACAAACTAACGTTCAATCCTTTTGTTTATGCCGCTTCAACAGATATTTTTAGAGTGGGCTTAATATATCATTTCGGAACAAAAGTAGCTAACCGATACAAGAAACGTGAGGTTGTAGACGAAAAATATCGTATAGAACAAGCAAACAAAGCCTACGCAAAAGACACACTACACATTGCTAAGGAAGCAGAAAAGAAAGCTAAGCACATAGAAAAAGCTCGCAATAAACGACTAAAAGAATACGAGAAAGCTAAGAAGCAAGCAGAAAAGGCACAACAGAAAGTGGCTAAAGATATTGAAGAACGAAAGAAAAGAACAGAGAAATGAAAAGAATAGTCGTAACATTCCTAAGTATAATGTCGGCAATTATAGCCAACAGCCAATCCATCTCTGTAAATACAGATGTGGCAATGTTGGCTCTACAAACTTACAATATAGGCGCTGAGATGACAATTGGCAATCGTTCTACATTGGGATTAAGCGTGTTTGCAAATAACAAGCCATATTGGCACACAGAAACAAAGATGGTGGGCGTACAACCAGAATATAGATACTATTTTGGAGGGCGACCTATGTATCACCACTTTATAGGCGTAAGTGCTTTAGCCGTAGACTATAATGTTAAAGTAAGAAATACACGCTACGATGGCTTTGCTGCTGGTGCAGGACTAACGTTTGGCTATGTTGCATCTATTTCTAATCGTTGGACAATTGATGCACATGCAGGTATTGGATTGGTTTTGTTTCATCAAAAGAAAACAACAGATGGACAACCAAACTTAGAAATATCCTCGGGTGTGAGAACATCAGATGGATACACTGGATACCAAATATTACCAACAAAAATTGGCGTTACGCTTTCATACATATTAAGATAAAGAAAACAATATGAGACTGAGTATAAAACGTTGCCTGACTATTCTATATCTACTGCTTGCTTACGTAAATATAACTAATGCGCAAGTAATGCACATAACGGGTAACGTATACAAAAACATGAAATCGTTTGATGGGGGTAAAACCAATAAAGTTCCTCTCTCCGTTCCCGTTTATATATTCGACAACCGAAACGAAGCCAACAAACAGGCTGCAACATATAGAAGTAAAAGCAAAAACATTAGTCAAGAGATTACAATTAAAAGCAATGCAACCGTAACACCCGACTACGATGGACACTTCGAAGCTGATATTTCAGCCAAAGGAGCACTAATGGTTATAAACGAAGGCGAAGTAAAGGTAGTAAATATTGGTTCTAATCTGCAATACGATATAGTTTTTACCGATGGTTCAAAAACACTCTTGCTTGCCAATACAACTGTTATAGGAAAACGCACAGGCGCAAACATCGTTGAAATGAAACCTATTGATGATGGTCCAAACCTGCATTGGAATGTTACAGTAAGGCTACCAGAATGGTATACAAAAGACCATTCACGGCTCATCTTCCAACCAATGGTTATCAATTGCGAAGAAGAAGACACCATACAATATCTTGAGCCACTGGTATTCGAGGGAAAACAATATCACAAGAATCAAATTAGAAGAAAGAGTTTCGATTACAATCGTAACGATTCGCTGCATAGCTATTACATCGAAGACCAACCAACCACTAACGATGCGTTTACCTTTCATTGGGAAACAACGTATCCAAAACCTAATCCAAACAAGAGTTACAAGTGGGGCTCGGTGTTAAGACTAGAAGATTACACCCACATTTACTTTGAAGACAAATCGAAAAGCGGAACTTGCAATACACGTAAACCATGGAAGCTAATAGATGTTTCGATGGCTATGAAACAAATTAAGCTAACGCCACAGTACTATGAACAAGCCAGAGCTCAGCTTAGAGAAGTGCCACGCGACCTACAATTGACATTCGTGGTTGGTAAAGATGAACTAACTTCTGATGCCTCTAATCAGCAGAATTTAGAACAGCTTGTTAAGGAACTTCGCTCTTATGGTCGTGCTTTAATGAACTTTACAGTTCAAGGAACAGCATCGCCTGAAGGCAATGTAGCATCAAATACTAAATTAGCAACTACACGTGCAAAGAAAGCACTATCTATTATAGGTGGACAAATATCGAGTGCTGGCCTTGAAGTAAAAGAGCCTTTAGTTTATACATGGTTCGACGTTGCAGATTCGTTGAAAGCTCGTAACTTAGAAACAGAGGCTAACACATTACGCAACTACGCATTTAACAATAATATTAGTGGGTTGCGCGAAATGCAAAACCAACCTGTTATTCAGGAGATATTGCAGAATCAACGTCTAATGCGCTGTACTTATACGCTACGTCAGAATAAGGTTCTCGACCCACAAGAAGTGTTATGGACTTACTATAACGACAAAGATTACCAAAAAGGAGGCAAAAATGTATTCTCAAACGGAGATTATTATAATCTCTTTACACAAATAAAAGACTCCACAGAACTACGTAAATTAACTTATCGGGCATGGAATGAGATTAAAACACGGCGGACGATGCAATATAGCCCATTTGCTGCTTATATTGCAAACCGTGTTGCGTGCTATGCCATAGAGAGCGATTCTATTGACTTATCTATTCTTTCACCATTTATAGATATGAAGTCTGGTTTAGAAGTTTCGCGTCCAATATCTTTCGATAACGAGTATCATTACATCGTAAACAGACGAGAGCTTGTAGCCAACCAAGCGATAATGTATTTCAAAGCTATGAAACTTGGTGAAGCTTATCACCTTGCGAATAAACTTCCAGATACCGATGAGTATAAGAATATAAAGATGTTTACTGACTTAGAAACTCTTTTCTTCAAGCAAAACAAGACTGATGATGAAGCTCGTCGTGCCAAAGATGCATTGGATTACGTTATGAAAACAAATGCAGAGAATTATGCGATACTAAACTTTGAACTAGCTTCTGAATTAGGAAAAACGTACGAAGAGCTTGAACCACTTATAGATTCGCTGCCCGATAATAACGCGAAGAAATGGTATATGAAAGGGGTTATTGAAGCAGGAAAGCCAGAAATAAGCGATGATGATTTTATGGAACTCACCGCAAAATATGGTCCTGATGTAGCATTGCGAATGACCGACAACACTATACCTTCATTCTTAGCCTACTTTCAGCATTGTTTCGATATGCGTCCACAATACAAAGGCTTATATAATTCTGATGCAAATATTCCTGATGATGTGCGCAAAAGAAACCCTTACGATGAAAAGAAGGCAGAGTTATACAGACAAAAGTTTACTGATTTGATGATTGCTGCTGGTAAAATTAAGGCACCAGAACAAGAAGAAGAGTCAAACGACAATAAAGAAACAACGGAAGAGAACAATAATAATGGCACGCCAACAACCACTTTACCTGTAGAGGAGATTAAAAAATGAATAGAATAGTACCTTTGGTAATGGCATTTTTTGCTATTATAACCCTTCAAGCACAAACTCCAATAAGCCAACCTACCGACACTGTTGTAAGGGATTTGAGCGAGTTAGAACAGAAAATGCAAGCAGAAGATATTACGGCAAAAATTGATACGGCTTATTATGGAACACCAAAACAAAGAAACTTCAATGCATTAGACTACAGTTTAGACAACCGACACCGCTATCAAGGCGACAAATGGACAAAGGGTGGCTTCGGTAAACATACATTCTTAGACTTAGGATCTGGTGCCGTATTCTATCAGCATAATAACGATTATCAATTAACAACGCAAGCTGGTATTCATCTCCGAATAGGAAAAGAACTTAGTCCGATGAGTTCTTTCCGTCTGGGAATAGGCGGAGAGCTTGGTTACATTAGTGGCGAAGCTAACGTAAATTGGACGATGCGCGCCAATGCCGACTATCTTTTCAACTTCTCAAACTATCTTTTGGGTTATCGTCCTGACCGTCCATTAAGCGTATCGGGCATACTTGGTTTAGGTTTTCAACACTCGCACTTAACAAAATACAATGGTTCTGCTGTTGCAAGAACTATGAAAGATAAAGCAACCTCTTACAATATACATACTGGTTTACAGTTTAAATTCCTTGCTGGAACACATGCTGCACTTGCCATAGAGCCGTATATTATGGCTGGTACAGAGGGAATGGACTTAGATAAAGCCTCTAAATTTAACCACTTCAGCATTGGTTATGGTGTAAATCTATCGTATATTTGGTACTTCTACAACAATATGTCTGCACAAAAAGATGCAGGCGACTTCCAAAAACATTTTACCGATGATAAGCGATTGTTCCTCGAAGACCCTGCTAGACTACACTGGCGACGTCCATGGTTCTTCGAATACAGCATAGGTCCATCGTATTATTATTCTACAAACTTAAAGGTTGGAAAAACCATTGGTTATAGTGTTAGTGCTAATATTGGTCAATGGATGTCGTCGGCTATTGGTTTACGAGCAGGCATTAACCTAACGAATGCTGCATGGACAAAGGCAAGCGAAACAACATCGCTACTTGGAAAGTCGGGTGTTTCGCTCGATGCTATGCTCAATCCGTTCGGTTTTACACGCCATTACAACTGGGATAGCCCGGTGGGACTGAATCTTTACGGTGGTTACGAATTAGGACAGCTCCAATTAGTACACACTAATATAAATGATAAAACGAGTGGACGATACGCTGGATACCGATTAGGTGCACAATTCTGGGCTAAAATTACAAACGATTTGCGCCTAACTTTTGAGCCAAATTACATTCTAATAGAACACTTCGATCGTCCAGATGGACGTATGAAATATAGTCAGACTGACTTTAAATTGGGTTTAGCTGTACTATTCCGCAATAAATTGCAACGTAACTACGATGTTAATAATGCAAAGAATGACCTTCCAGAGAGTGGCTTCTTTATGGGGGGAGGATTTGGTTGGAACACTACCATTTACAAATGGAGATATACAGGCAAGTCGCGCGGACTGCTTTTAAACTTCAATGGCTTTGTTGGCTATAACTTTAATATGTATAGCGGAGCAAAACTTATGGTAGATTATGTTGCGAATCCCATCTGGCAAAAGAATGGCAGCGGCAACTTCTATAAGTTTACTTATAAAAACACATTCATATCTGCCGACTATCAGTTCAATGTACTCAACGCTATGACGGGATATCGTCCTGGAAGAAGATGGAATGTAGAACTTTATGGTGGCCCATCTCTGGTGCTAAGCAAATATGGTAAAAAAGCAGATGTTGGTGCTAACTTTGGTGGAATGCTCTCATATCGTGTTCTCCCCTATCTATCCTTGTTTTATAGCCACACTGTTTATTGGATGCCAAGCAGCCATTATGACTCTGACCAAATATACACAACTCCTGGAGCCATATCGAATGTACTTACAGTGGGAGCTAAATATCATCTCGACGGATTTATTAAAACCATTAAGAACCTGCCGTGGAAAACAGCACCATCGTCGGGTTTACATCGCTTCTTTCTCGATTACGGATATGGGTATGCCAACTATCCTATGCTACCAAGTAAGGGAAAAGACTCGTGGGGAACATCAATGCAACTATCTTTAGGCTGGTGGGCAAACTCTTTCTTAGGAGCACGTGTTGGTTTGAATATGGCAAAAGGTGTGGATATGACCACTACACACACTACGAATGGACAAACAGAAGACATTCACCACGCTATTGGCTTAGGTACAATTGCTGGCGATGTACTCATTAATCCGATGGGATTAAGCAAAAACTACAACCAGCACTCTCTGGTTGGAGCAAATATTCTCTTAGGTTACCAAAACGGTTGGCTTGTTATGAACGATGCTGAGCATACTATTAAGGGTTCAAGAATTACGGTAGACGGCTTCCGCGTGGGACTACAGCTATGGACACGACTTAGTAGAGACTTGCGTCTAAACATTGAACCAATGTATTCTTCGCTCAATGCACACGACAATATCTATATTAACGCAGCAGGAAACACTCTATATAGAACAAGAGAAATGGGCAGCACACCACTTAAGTTGGGCAATTCGTTCTCTGTTCGTGTAGGTTTAACTGTGCCTTTCAACCGCATTGCGCGCTACGAAGATGCAGATATGACATCGTTTGCGTCTAAAAAACCAATGCGCTTTTTCGCCGCTCTGGGTGGTGGTTGGAATATTCTACTCACAAAACACCGGTTTAAAGATAGCGGTGCAAAAATTAACCTATCGGCTTTTGGAGGCTACAAACTGAATGAGGTTTCGGCTGTCCGACTTGGATTAGAATACATGATGGACAATGTTAAGTATGCCTACATTGAAAACAATATAGCGAGCTTCAACGAAGATAAGCGTAACATTCTATTTGTTTCGGCAGATTTCCAACTCGATTTACTCGCTTATTTCCGTGGATACAGACCTAACCGTGCATGGAACGTTGCGCTATATGCAGGTCCTGCCATTGGTATTCAAACCAACAAAGAGCACTCTAAAGATGGCGCCATAAATATGGGAATGACGGTTAGTCACCAGATTGCAAAGAATTTTTCTGCATTCTATAATCACAACATCTACTTAATGGGCTTCTTAGGTCGCGACAGTTTGCTACCAGGAACTAATCTCTTAGGAAAGATTACTGCTTTAAATTGCATAGACTTTGGAGTAATGTACAACTGGTAAGTTCCATTAAGAAAAATAAAATACAAAAAAGAAAGACTTAATAGGCTGAAGGGAGAGGCAACCAACATATAATTGTATGCCTCGCCATTCAGCCTTTTTTTTATTCAAATAGCTTATTAGAATCTTGATTTATTTTGTTTTTCTGTAGAGCAGATTAAGTGACTTTATAACGAAGGCATAATGAGTTGCAACAAGTTAGATATACTCAACAGAATAGAGATGAAGACTTTTTAGAAAAGAGAACAATTGTGATGAAAGCCACAACTATATAACAATACGTCACTCATACTTGTCCAATGTGCTTCTCTTAAACATTCAGAAAGGGGGAAATTGCTTCAGTCCCTCC
>ENA-OWLL01000242-OWLL01000242.1-metagenome-genome-assembly--contig:-NODE-242-length-15014-cov-6.801658_pt1 | contig 15014 bp, 11 predicted proteins | sample MGYA00245347_ERZ651098 | MGnify/ENA primary metagenome ERZ651098 (study PRJEB26857, sample SAMEA4031767) | metagenome | biome: human; feature: oral; material: saliva | place: Philippines | collected 2014...
TTATTGTTTAAGTTAACGATTGTTACTGTACCACGTCTATTTGTTTTTTGCCCATTCGTTCTTATGTGGAGTGACCGTGATAGTTGTCAGCCTGCAAGCTATTCATTGTTTGTAGGGAGGAGATGATATTTTCTCTTTTTGACTTAATCGGTATCTACGTCTTCTTTGTTTTGTTCTCTTTTCCTTATCTAATCTAAGAGTATCTTAATATTATGAATAACCAATGGAAACAAATGAATTGCTGAGCTTAGAAACTATTCCTAAGAGTTTTGAAACTTGCTTTTTGGAGAACTGCGTAGTGAAAGAAGATAGTCTTCACCATTTATATTTCAAGTTGCAATTAGTTTCCAATACATGGGGAGATGCAATCTTTCCCTCAGCACTTATGCTCGAAAACCTAACCTTATCAGTGGTCGTGTAGAATGTTTCATGCGAAGAGTCTCGTCACTTGTTATGCAGGTTTCACTCATTTCTTTGATGAGGTAGGACGCAAGGACTTGTTCTCTTTGCGCAATGAAATCTATTCATATCTCCGAGGACGAAGTAATTTCTATCGATACAGTAATGCAGAGAATGGCTAACTCTTTATACATCGAATGGCAGAAGATATTAAAAGCATATTCAAAATTATATGACTATGATGTATCCCGATATGAAAAAACATTTGAATAATTAATTTGTTTTGAACATAAATAGACTCTGGGTAAACTATAAAAATCATTTATAATAACTGATTTATTTTAGAAATGAAGTTTTGGATATTGTTTTTACTCTTAATACCTATTGATATCTTTGCTGAATCAAGAGACTCTTTATTATTAAAAGATTCTATGACCTTTACAACCTCTCCTTTAGAGGCTTCTTTGGAGTTGTCGACAAAATATGTTTGGCGTGGTATTGAATATGGAACAGGGGCAGTTACTTTTGCAAAAATATCTTATCAGAAGAGAAATTTTGATGCATATTTAGAAGGTGTTTACAGCACTAATGGAAGTCATTCAGAAGTTGATTTGGGAATTGGATATACTTATAAATGGCTTTATATTGGTTTAGCTGATTACTATTATCCCTCGGCAGTTAGTAACAAAGATAAATATTTTAATTTAGCTAATAGAAGTACAGGTCATTATATAGAAATGTATAGTATATTAAGTCCAACAAAGATACCCCTTCAGTTAACATTGTCGTCCTACGTATTTGGAGCAGATAAGAATTTAAACGGTGGACAAGCTTTTTCTTCTTATGCGGAGTTGGCTTATTTTTATAAATTTAAGGATAATAATGTTTTAACTCTTACGTTAGGATCAAGTTTAAATAAGGGATTTTATACAGATTATGAGTCTGGATTTAATATAGTTAACGTTTCCCTTAAATATGAAACTAACTTCACGTTAGGTAGTTTTCAATTGCCAGTCAGTGCATCTTATATCGTTAATCCTTATAGGGAAAAATCATATTTTACATTCTCTGTTTTCCTAAAAAGCAAAATATGAATACGGCTGTTATTTTAGCTGCGCGTAAAGAGCAGAATTCTTGTATACCCTATCCTTTGAAAGAGTTTTTTATAGGAGATGGAGAAAAAACATGTTTATTGGAACGTATCCTTCTTATATTAGAAGAATATGGTTTTAGTAATATCTTGATAGTTGTTGGTTATCAGAAACATTTGTTTACAAAGTTTGTAAATAAGAATGTTCGGCTGATAGATAATCAAGAATATGAATTTACATCTTCAATGGGCTCGTTAGCTGTTGTAGAACCATATATTAAAGAAGATTTTTTATTGATAGAAAGTGATACTTTCTTTGAAAAAAAATTAATAGAAAGTGTTTCGAAGGTAGAAGAAGGTAATTGCTTCTGTATAACAGAAGAGTCCGGAAATAGAGATGAAGCTTTTGTGCAACTAAGACAAGGAAGAGTACAACGGATATCAAAAGATTATCATCAAATTTCTCATATAGATGGTGAGATGATAGGGGTTACTCGTATAAATAAGGAGACTTTTTATCTTATGTGTCGTGCTTATGAACAGTCGACCAATAAACGTGTAAATTATGAGTATCTTTTACTTGATAATACAGAGCTTATAGATCGTAGATTTCTTATGTTCCCTAGTCTAATATGGGGGGAGGCTGATAATGAAGATGACTTTAAGATGTTATCAAATTATGTATATCCTCGTCTTCGCAGGAAAGAGAATCCCTATGATAAGGAAAACCTATATGCTCATCTTCGTAAAATCTTCTCAGAAAAGCATATTGATGACTCGTGGCAGATAGAGCAAATCGGAGGTATGAGTAATAAGAATTTTAAGGTTACTTCACCTGATGGGTGTGAATACGTATTACGTGTGCCGGGTATCGGTTCGGAGGGAATGGTAGAGCGAAATAACGAAGATGTGAATGGTATGCTTGGATGTCGTCTCGGTTTAAACCCTTCCATAAGATATTTTGATAAAAACACTGGCATAAAACTGGCTGATTTTATTCATAATGCAGAACCTCTTAATGCTGGAACTGTTCAACGAATGTCAAATATGAAACAGATAGCAGCTATATTCAGGACGCTTCATTCTTCTAAAGTACGTTTTAATAATGAATTTAATATCTTCCATGAAATCATAAAGTATGAAAATCTTCTTATGAAGGCTCATGGAAAAATGTATGAGGGGTTTGAGGAGGTCAGAAAGCAGGTTATGGCTCTTGAGGACTACCTTTTTGAATTAGGTGTTGAAGTGAAGCCATGCCATAATGATCTTGTTGCGGAAAATTTCATTATAGATGAAAATGGTAAGATTTTTCTTATTGACTGGGAGTATTCTGGAATGAACGATCCAATGGCAGATTTTGCTGCTTTATTTCTTGAAAATAAATTTACAGCAGAGAACGTAGATTATGTCCTTAAAAAATATTTTGAAGGTAATGTTCCTGAGGGAACTTCTCAGAAAATTCTTGCTTATCAGGTGTTGTGGGATTACCTTTGGGCTTTATGGACTTGTATTAAGGAAGCAGAAGGGGATGATTTTGGAACTTATGGATTAGATCGTTATAATCGTGCAATTCAAAATCTTAAATTAATAAGCGTTAAATAAATGAAAGCAAACACAAAGCATCTTATTCGAAAAGGATACATCTCTGGAATTGGCTCTGGTGTAACTTGGGGACTTGACGCAGTACTCCTTGGTATTGTTATGACTATGAGCCCTTTTGTCGAGAACCCAATTTTATTGGTAGGCGGAGCACTTGTTTGCAGTATGTTACATGATGTTTTTGCTTCAGTTTGGATGATATTAATAATGGGCTTGAAGGGAGAACTTAAGTTTTTTCGAGATGCACTATGTTCTAAAGATGGATTTTTTTGTATTTTAGGAGCGCTTTTCGGTGGTCCTTTAGCTATGACATTTTATCTGATGGCTATCTCAAAAGGTGGTCCAGCTTTGGCTGCAACTGTAACGGCATGTTATCCTTTGTTAGGTTCAATTCTTGCCATATTTATTTTAAAAGAGAAAGTACAACTACGTGGATGGATAGGTCTGCTAATATGTGTAGCAGGTATTGTTTGGATAGGGTATTCTCCAGAAAAAAATGAGAATATAAATGTATCACAAGGAGTTTTATTCTCTCTTATAGCAGCGATTGGTTGGGCTACAGAGGCTGTTATTTGTGGATATGGAATGAAAAATGGCAGGGTTAAGCCGCAAATGGCATTATTACTGCGTGAAGTCACATCTGGTACTGCATATATTTTAGTGGTATCTCCTTTAATGTTAGGTGGTTTTGGGGCTTCTCAAGATGGTTTAAGAGCCATTTTCTCCTATCCTCCTTGTTGGAGTTTATTACTGCTTACAGCATTTGTTGGTATGAGCAGCTTCTTCCTTTGGTATACTTCTATTGATTTGATAGGGGCTGCTAAGGCTCTTTGTTTTAATGTTACTTATTCTTTTTGGGCAGTAGTTTTCACTTTTATTTTTATTGGAAATCAGCTTTCATGGAATATTGTAATTGGATCGCTGTTGATTATAGGTGGTGTGACTATAGCTACACTTATCCATAAAAAAAAGAAAGAAGTATGAATGCTATAATAATGGCTGCAGGGATGTCATCCCGCTTTATTCCTCTTTCATGGGAATTTCCTAAGGCTCTTCTTGAGGTTAAAGGGGAAATATTGATTGAACGTCAAATCAGGCAGATCAAGGAGGCTGGAGTGACAGATATTACAGTTGTCACTGGCTACATGGCTGATAAATTTGACTATTTGATAGCCAAATATGGAGTTTCTTTAGTTTATAATTCAGATTATGCACGATATAATAATACATCAACGTTAATGTGTGTACTTGATAAGCTTTCGGATACATGGATATGTTCCTCTGATAATTATTTTACAGAAAATATTTTTATTGACGAGCCTTTATGCTCACAATATTCTGCAGAGTATGCCGAGGGAAATACGGCTGAGTATTGTCTTTCTTTGGACAAATACGATAATATTGTAAAGGTTGAGGTTGGTGGGGCAGATGCTTGGTATATGTTAGGCCCTGTCTTTTTTTCAGCAGAATTTTCACAAGCCTTTAAGGCTCTTTTAAGTAAAGAGTATGTTAAGGAGGGGGTTAGACTTGGATATTGGGAAGATGTGTATCTAAAAAATATAAAGAACTTACCATCAATGCGTATTCGAAGATTTAAGTCTGGTGTTATTAATGAGTTTGATACCCTAACAGAACTAAGAAATTTTGATAAGTCGTATATCTATGATACTCGTTCTATAATTATTAAGGATATATGTTCTAAGCTTGGATGTGGTGAAGAAGAAATAAAAGAGATTAATAAAGAAGGGAAAACTTTCAGTTTCTTTTTTAATGGTAAAAAATATTTTTATGAAAATTAAGATGGAACGATGACATAACTTCATCTTCCTAGTTGCTATGATTCTTGTCTTACAGAATAGTTGATAATAAAAAACAGTATTTAATAATGCCAGAAATTTCGTCAAAGCGTCAAGTTACTAAAAATGCTATTATGCTCTATGTCAGAATGTTTGTTTCTATGATTATAGGCTTATATTCTTCGCGTGTAGTTCTGAGTACATTAGGAGTTTCTGATTATGGTGTTTATAATGTAGTAGGTGCAATAGTGCCTGTATTTGCTTTTTTAAGTAATGCAATGGCAAGTTCTATTTCACGGTTTATAACTTTTGAGTTGGGAAAGGGAGATTTTGAACGTTTGAAGAAGACTTTCAGTTCTGCTGTTCTTATACAGATTGTTATTGGAGTTGTTATTTTTATATTAGCAGAACTTATAGGTGGATGGTTTCTTAGAGAAAAATTAGTAATCCCTCCTGAAAGAATGAATGCTGCGAATTGGATTTTTCAGCTTTCTGTTCTTTCTATACTCTTAAATATTATTCAAATCCCATATTATGCTTGTATCATTGCACATGAAAAGATGGAGGTTTACGCTTATATAGAAATATCACATGCTGTATTTAAGTTAATTACAGTCTTCCTTCTTATTGTTATTGGTTTTGATAAGCTGATACTTTTAGGAATTCTCTCTTCCGTATCCTTAGTTATAACAACTTTATTTTATATGATATATAGTATACGTTGTTTTAAAGAATGTAAATCTAAAGTTGTTGTTGATAAGAATATAATTAAACCAATGATAACTTTTAGTGGGTATGATACTTATGGAAATATATGTCTTGCTGTTAAATCTCAAGGTATTCCTTTTGTTGTCAATCTATTTCTTGGAGTTGTTGTCAATGCTGCTGTTGGTATCGTTTATACTGTAACAAATATGTTTCGTTCATTTTGTATAAATATTTTGACAGTATTTAGGCCTCAAGTTGTAAAATATTATGCGCAGAATGATTTTTCTAAAATGACAGAAACTATCAATCTTTCTATCAGAATGTTATTGATGCTTTCTATCTTACTTGTTACAATATTTATTTATAATAGTCAGATTATTCTTCAATTGTGGTTAGTAAAGGTACCACCTTTGACTGCTCTACTTTTAAATATTGCATTAATAGAGACCCTTTTTGCTTTACTCACGGAGTCATTGCGTATTGGAGTAAATGCTACTGGCAGAATCAAAGGATATAGTTTCTTGAGTGGAACGTTAATTGCTTTAGTTGTTCCAGTGTCGTATCTTGCTTTGAAATTGCATTACTCTCCTCAAAGTGTTTTTATTATTAGCTTATTATCACAGGTTTTATGTACAGGCGTAAGTCTTTTTTATTTAAAAAAAGAGGTTCCTCAATATTCTATAATTTCATTTCTTAAGATTTTATCAAAAGTTATATTTCCACTTTTAGTTGTTATATTTTTTACTTTTATAGTTAATCTTAGAGTTTTGGGGAGCTATCAAAAGTTGTTCTTTTCTACGGTGATGATTGTACTGTTATATTTTATATGTGTATATATTACTTTGGAAAAAAATGAAAAACAGTATATTATTCGTTACTTCTTAAAAAAAATAGGTAAATAATGAGTTTTGTTATAACTAAGTATGGATACTATATTTTTAATAGTTTTATGATATTAGGGTGTTTTTGACAATATTCTTTTATGTTTATTTGTTTTTTAGATATTAGAATTTGTTAGCGTCATCAACGTTTATTTATCTGATTTAGTTATATATACACGTATAATATTGTAGTTTATTTTATTATGAATAAAAGATTAACTTTAGCAGAATTACAAAGTATATCTTTGAGTATTTTATGTAAAATTGATAGTTTTTGTAGGAATAATAATATTAGATATTCTCTAACTTATGGTACGTTAATAGGTGCTGTAAGGCATAAAGGTTTTATACCATGGGATGATGATGTTGATATTATGATGCCCCGTCCCGATTATGAACGATTTCTTTCAGAATTTAAGAGTGATGAAGAAGTTATGTTAATATCTGAATACCAAAGCTATATTACTTTTAGTCGAGTGTGTGATGTCAAAACCACTATTTGTGAAACTTTATTACCTTATGCTCCTCAAGAGTTAAGTTCAAAGGCAGGAGTTTGGATTGATATTTTTCCCATTGATGGTGTGGAGAGTGATATTCAAAGTTTTAGAAATAAGGTCGATCTCATAAATCATTATTGTAGTTTACAATTACAAAGAAGATGGGGTTGTCCTCCACTTACATTAAGTAAAGGATATATGTATTTTTTTAAATTATTATATAGAAAAATTAAGTATATAGCTTCACCGGTATCTAAAATAAATAATGCTATAAGAGAATGTCGTGAGCCATATACATTTGAAAATGCAGATTATGTTAGTCAAATTGTTTGTGGGAAAATTTATGATAGAGAAATTTTTAAAAAAGAGATATTTGATGAATATGTAGAAGTTACTTTTGAGGGCTATAATTTTAAAGCTGTAAGTTGTTGGGATGAGGTTTTACGTGCAACTTATGGAGATTATATGGAATTACCTTCAAAAGAAAAACGTATTCAACATAGCGTTAATCATACTTTTTTTTATTGGAAATAATTTTTAAATATATGCTTAATTTTACAGTTGGTCCAGTTATGTCTAGCGATATAGTTCGTAGCATAGGACAAGAGCAGGTTCCCTATTTTAGAACCAAAGAGTTTTCTGAAGTAATGCTTGAGAATGAGAATCTTATAAAGGAGTTTGCGGGTGTAGAAAAAAAAGGTAGAGTTGTGTTTATGACCTGTTCTGGTACAGGATCAATGGAGGCTTCTGTTATGAATCTCTTTACTTCTAAGGATAAAGTACTTATTATTAATGGTGGAACTTTTGGAACTCGTTTAGTACAACTTTGTCAAATTCATTGTATTCCTTATACAGAAATAATACCAGAATTTGGGTATGATATTGCAGATGATGTACTGAATCAATATGATAATAAAGGGTATACAGGTTTCTTAGTAAATTTAGATGAAACCTCAACAGGAGTTCTATATGATATTAATAGGATTAGTAAATTCTGTAAGCGTAATAACTTGTTACTTGTTGTTGATTCTATTAGTTCATTTCTTTGCGATCCATTTAATATGCAAGAGTTGGGGGCAGACATTATGATTACTGGTTCGCAAAAAGCTTTGGCTTGTCCTCCAGGTATCTCACTTATCGCAATGTCGGAGCGTGCAGTTAAATGTATTAAACAAAATAGTGTACGATCTTTGTATTTTAATTTAAAAGATGCTCTTCTGGATGGAGAACGTGGACAAACTCCTTTTACCCCTGCTGTTGGTATTCTTCGTCAGATAAATGTACGTTTACGTGAAATAAAAATGTCTGGTGGTGTTGAGAGTGAGATAAACAGAGTTCAAGAGCAGGCGTATGATTTTAGAAGTAAAATTAAGGATTTACCTTTTAAGTTTGCTTCTCATTCTCCAGCTAATGCTGTGACTTCGTTATTCTCTTTGACTGCAAAGGCATTTGACATTTTTACTATATTGAAGGATGAATATAATATATGGGTATGTCCAAATGGAGGTGAGATGCGTGATAAAGTGTTCCGTGTTGGTCATATTGGAAACTTGACAGCTTCTGATAATACAACATTGGTTAATGCCTTCAAGGATCTGCAAAAACGAAATATTATTTAACTGATGATCAGAGTTATTACTTATGGGACGTATGACCTTTTACATAAAGGGCATATACGTCTTTTGGAGAGAGCTAAAGAACTTGGTGATTATTTGATAGTTGGTGTTACTGCAGATAATTTCGACAGATCTCGTGGAAAAATTAATGTTCAACAAACTTTAGCGGAGCGTATAGAGGCTGTAAAAGCTACTGGTCTTGCTGATGAAATTGTTGTTGAAGAATATGAGGGGCAAAAAATAGATGACATACGACGTTATGGTGTCGATATTTTTACAGTTGGCTCTGATTGGAAGGGACATTTTGATTATCTAAATGAATATTGCAAGGTTGTTTATCTTGAGCGTACACAAGGAATTTCAAGTTCAGAGCTGAGAGCAGATAGCTGTGGCATCAGACTTGGATTGGTTGGTGAGTCGCCAATTTTAAATAAGGTTGTGAACGAGAGTAGAATAGTTAATGGTATAGATATTTCTGGAATTTTTAGTGAAACTACAAAATTTCTTTCAGAGAAATTAGATGTTGTCAACTTTAGCTCGTTTAAGGAGTTGCTGGATAACTCTGATGCAATCTATATTATTTCGAATCCACAAAGGCATTATTGTCAGATTAAAGAGGCTTTACTATTAGGGAAGCATGTTTTGTGCGAGTCACCTATCTGTATAAAGCAGGTAGAATGGGTTGAACTACAAGAAATTGCAGCCGAGCAATCTTGTGTACTAATGGACTCCATCAAGACTGCTTACTCCACAGCTTATTATAGATTATTATTATTAGCAAAGAGTGGGCAGATTGGTAAAGTAGTATCTGTAGAAGCTACATGTACGAGTTTAGATTATCTACAAAAAGCTGATTTCGATGATATAAAATATATTTGGAATAGTATAAACGCATGGGGACCAACAGCTCTTTTACCAATTTTCCAACTTTTAGGTACAGAGTTTCTTTCTAAAACAATAATCTCTCATCCTTTAAATAATAAATCTGATTTTGACGCTTTTACCAAAATAAATTTTATTTATCCAGAAGCTGTCGCCTCTATGATAGTTGGGCAAGGAGTCAAATCTGAAGGAAATCTTATTATTAGTGGTACAAAGGGATATATTTATGTTCCTGCACCATGGTGGAAGACTGATTATTTTGAGCTGAGATTTGAAAATCCTGCAGAAAATAAACGTTATTTCTATCAGTTGGATGGTGAAGGAATTCGGTATGAACTGGTTTCTTTTGTTAAATCAATCAGAACAAAAGAAAATTATTTTTATGTTAGTAAGGATGTCTCACAAGCTATTGTAGGTGTTATTGAAGATTTTAATTCTCGTAAAGAATTTATACAAATATAATGGATAATTATAATTTAGTAAAGTTTAAGTACTACCTGTTAGAAACCTTTAAAGCTTTTAAAGAGGTATGTACTATACACAATTTGACATACTACGCAGCCTTTGGTACAGCTTTGGGTGCTGTTCGTCACCAAGGCTTTATTCCTTGGGATGACGATATTGATGTATATATGCCTCGTGAGTCTTTGAAACGTTTTATGGCGTTGAAAGGGAAAATTCAAGGGCATTATGATATTGCATTTACGGATGATAATGGTTATTATGTCTATTTTCCTAAATTTATAGACACAAACACTACAGTGTTAGAAGGTGAGGACTTTACTTTTGTTGGCGGTGTTTGGATAGATATTTTCCCATTAGATGAGTTTGATATGAATCGAAAAGATGAGATTCATGAAAAGAATCTTATTTTCAGTCGTGTTTACAAGCAGTATTTTAAATCAGTTCGTGAAACAGGACTATCTGTTTTGTTAAAAAAAATAGTTAAGGGTGATTTTGTTGGAAGTGTTAAAACTATAACAGATATCTTTTATTATAATCCTCGTTCAGAAAAGTTTAAATATGAATTACATTCTCTTATTGAGTATTTTTCCAGTATACGGGGGGCTCATTATTGTAGATATTCTCCTGATATAAATGAGAGTGATACTTATCCAAAAGAGTGGTTCGATGAAGGTGTGGAGCTCCCCTTTGAGGATACAACGATAATACTGCCTAAACATTACGATAAGTATCTTACTACTGAGTTTGGTGATTATATGACTCCTCCTCCAGTAGATCAACGTGTCTCTAATCATGGTTATTATTTTTTAGATTTTGATAAGCATTATACACTTGAAGAAGTGAAAAAGATTCTTGCAGAAAAAGAGTAGTCTAGTAATAGTCTTTAAATAAGATTCCTTTTTTACTTAGAATTAGCGTACAATAGGATATATTGTAAAGTGTATGGCTGAAATTGTTTAGATTATTGGTTGTATGGTTTTCTGCTTGTTTCTATATATAATGAGAGGTATCGGCAATGAAAATACTGACGAAACATAAAGATAGTATTTTGCTAATCCGATATGTTTGGCAGTTTATTTTATTTTGTGAATGCTTAAGCGAAAAATTGATCTTTTCTGTAAAAGGATGAGCATAATGTTAAGGTTTAAAGGTATAAACTGCGTTTAGTATATTCTCTGTCTAATAGAAACTGAAATGAGCAACTTGATTGATGGATATATAAATTTTATAAATATTCTTACACCATTTGATAAACAAGTAATATTTAGTGAACATATAATAATATGGAGCAGGAAAGTAGATTATATATTTTAGATATGTTGAAAGGAATTGCTATTATTGGAGTAGTCTTTTTTCATGCTAATCTTTTTTCGTATGGTTATTTAGGAGTTGATGTTTTTTTAGTAATAGCAGGTTATTTTACAACTAAGAGTATTGTTAGGCAATTTGATAATGGGGGATTCAGCTATTTAAATTTCTTAGAGGAACGCCTAGTGAGACTGTACCCATTGTTGATAATAATAAGTATTATATCTTTATTGCTAGGTTATTTTACAATGTTACCAACTAATTACAAGAATACAGCAGAAACTGTTGTTGGAACAAGTCTATTTGTGAATAATATAGTTCAATATATAACCGCTAGTGATTATTGGGATGCATCCAACGAGTATAAGCCACTGATGCATACATGGTATATTGGTGTTGTTTTTCAATTCTATGTTTTATATCCTTTGTTTTTTATAGGAGCATACCATTTTACTAAAAAATGGAAGAGAGTCGTAGGTGTTCTATTGGCTATAGCTGGTTTGGCATCTTTATTGTTATACGTATTACCTATATTTGATACTGCATTTCACTTTTATTTACTTCCCTCGCGTTTTTTTGAGTTTATTGCTGGAGGATTATTAGTTTTAGTACCTACGGGTGAGGGGGAGAAGCGGGAGTGGAAATTCTGGTTTGGTTTATTCTTAATAATTTGTTTAATTGCTTGTAATTCTAATTTAACCTCTGAACAGTATAGGCTATTGTCAACAGTTTTATTTACAACTTTTTTGATACGAATCTCTACTGATAAGGAGAAACTTATGTCTATTCCTAACTTTAAGTTTATTTCTATTTTAGGAATGGGAAGTTATAGTATATATATATGGCATCAAGTAATAATAGCATTTTATCGAAATATATTTGAAGACCGTTTGAATATATGGCAATATGTTTTTGTTATAGGCTTTTCATTAGTAGTTGGAATTGCCTCTTATTATTTAATAGAACAGGCTATTGATAAATTTATAAAAAGAAAACGTAAAGCTAAAGTATTTATATTAACTACTTCTTGCTTGATAGCACTTCCTATGTCTTATATATCTTTTGATTTTTATAAACGGGCAGGAGTTGTTAGGGATATTCCTGAGTTAGAAATGGAAGTTTCAAAACCTGAGACGTGGGAAACTTTAGTATATAATGATAACGTTTATAAATATGATGTTGATTTCCCAAATAATGGCAAGAAAAATGTTTTAGTGGTCGGAGATAGTTATGCTCGTGATTGGTATAATATTCTTAAGGAATCTCATTATGCAAATTCACTTAATCTTTCATATCATAAATCTTTAGATGATGTTTTATATGATAGAATTAGGAAAGCTAATTATATATTCTTAGCTAATCATGGAGATTTCAACTTTTTTGATTCGTATATACCTCAGATGTCCCATAAAGAACTTTATCGTGTCGGAGATAAAAGATTTTTCTCTAGTCCCTGTTTAATCTATAACCAACGATTTTTAGGGGATTCTTATTATAATCAAAAGGTAGATATTACAGATGATATAGCAAATCGGAACATAAAAGAAAAGCAGATATTTGGTGATGGATTTATTAATATGATGGATGTCATTAAAGATAATTCTGGACAATATTGTATCTTTACTCCAGAACATAAATTGATAAGTCATGATGGGCTACATCTTACAAGAGCAGGAGCAAAATATTATGCGAGTAAGATTAATTTTTCAAGCCTTTTTCATGGTGTACAATAGTTTTGTAGTATCGACTTTGCAGTTCATTACTTAAATAAAGCGCTAAACAATATAGATATGCGCTCTTACATCTGACCTGTTTGATTCTTATAGCCCTATTCAAAGCTCTCCGTATGAAAGTGTTAGTATATGGAGAAGAATGTTGATGGATACAGGTTCCCCTATACTTTGGGATAATGGTATTATACTTTTGGTTCTTCTGTTAAATGTGTAGACGCTTTTCGTATTGCTTTAACAACCATAGTTACTCCTTAAACAAAACATAGCTAAGACTGTCAATTATCTATCCTTTTATCATCCACTTTTGTTAAAACCTTTTCATCTTAAGACTTCGAAAATCTGTAGACAAGGGTTTGAAAAGTCATTACATATTTTCAAATAAAAGTTCTATAAATAACAGCAAAAATACGTATAAAAAGCAGGTTTTCAACCAACAGGAAATCAATTAGTTATAAAGTAGTAAAGTAAAAGGTACTTAATTGGACTTCAAAAGGGTATTAGTTAAAGCTCAAAAGGGCACCTATAGCATGCCAATTAGGCGTCTTTTAGAAGCCCAAAGAGCATGTGTAGGTTTTGAACTATATGAAAATAATTTATAAAAGTCAATGGCATGGGAATACGTTGTTTGTAGAAAACTGATAGACATCGCACTTAATTACATTTATCATGTAGTTTATTCCCCTTTGTGAAACCATCTAATTAAGGCAAATCATACCATGTATGTGGATTAATCTCATTCTATTAACAATCTACACATTTAATGGAAGAACCATACTTTTTAGGTTATCTGCTGACAAAAAGTCTTATTAATCATTAAATATAAGAGTCTTGTAGTGTAGAGAGTCCCATATAGGGTAGGTCTAGAATTTGCAGTCTTTATTTTAACACTTTATATTTTCTATACCCATAAAAGAAAGGGAAATAAAAGAATATGCAAAAGTTATTGAAAATCTGATATTAAACAATATTTCTCCTAATTTCTGAAGATGCTAAATACGTATCTATCTACTTAATTTTGCTTTGGAGAATATAATAAAATTAGTGATTTATAATATATACTCGTAGATTGTTCGAAACTTATAAACTCATTTGAGGAAATATTTTTTTTATGGAAGAACGTTTTTCAAAAGATAATTCTTTTGCCTTAAAAGGTATTGCAATCCTGTTTATGGTATTTGCCCACTTATTTAATAGTATGGAACTATGTGGTCTTTGCAGCCCACTTTTATATATAGAGGATGAACCGTTGATTCATTATATGATTTTTGCAATGAATCCTGTTGATTTTTTTATAGTATTGAGTGGTTACGGACTTTATTATACTTATAGCCAAGGAAAAAGAAATAATATAAAAAGGATTCTCAAACTTTATATTCATTATTGGATAACATTAGTAATCTTTGTATGTATAGGGTTCTTTGTTGTTGGTAGCGAAAAATATCCGAGCTCTTTTTTAGACTTAATTTATAATTTTATAGGGTGGAAGAATAGTTATAATCATGAAACTTGGTTTTTATTACCATATGTCTTGTTAACATTGTCAAGTACGAAGATATTTACTATTTGTGATAAGTTTAATCCTATTAAAGTTTTTCTTTTTTCATTTGGTCTCTATATTGTAGTCAGGTTCTCCTCCCGATATAGCTCTGGGTTGATAGAGGCGTATCAATTATTCAAATGGGTTGATGCTTACCTTACATTGCTGTTCCCTTTTCTTCTTGGTATGTTACTGTCTAAGTGTTGGAACTATTCTGCTTTTAAAAAGAGGTTATCATTTAAATATACTAAGAACTATATTTTAATATTTGCTTTGATGACACTATTTGTCAGTATTATTTTAGTCAGATATAAGTATCAGTCTATTTTTACCCTTTTTATACAGTTCTATTTATTATGTGCTTTTCTTCACTTCACCGATTCTATTGGGTAGACAAAATTCTTATGGAGTTAGGAAAACGTTCAACAAGTATATGGTTTACGCATACTTATTTTTGTTATTATTTCTTTAAAAATTTTATATATAGTTTTAAATATCCTATT
>ENA-OWLL01000245-OWLL01000245.1-metagenome-genome-assembly--contig:-NODE-245-length-14847-cov-6.507166_pt1 | contig 14847 bp, 12 predicted proteins | sample MGYA00245347_ERZ651098 | MGnify/ENA primary metagenome ERZ651098 (study PRJEB26857, sample SAMEA4031767) | metagenome | biome: human; feature: oral; material: saliva | place: Philippines | collected 2014...
TGTAGCTGGAGCAGGGTCGGTCAAGTCGTCAGCAGGTACATATACTGCCTGCACTGATGTAATAGAACCCTTCTTGGTAGAAGTAATACGCTCTTGCATTGCACCCATCTCACTTGCAAGTGTAGGTTGATAACCTACCGCAGAAGGCATACGACCTAAAAGCGCAGACACTTCAGAACCCGCCTGTGTGAAACGGAAAATATTATCAATAAAGAACATAATATCTGCTGCTTCTCCGTCCTTACCACCATGGTCGCGGAACTCTTCCGCAACGGTAAGACCAGAAAGAGCTACCGATGCACGTGCCCCAGGAGGCTCATTCATCTGTCCATAAACAAGTGTAGCTTGCGATTTTTTCAGTTCTTCTTTATCAATAAGCGAAAGATCCCATTTGCCTTCGTCCATTGCCTTGCGGAATTTCTCGCCATAGCGAATAACGCCAGACTCAAGCATATCTCGTATCAAATCGTTTCCTTCACGAGTACGCTCTCCCACGCCAGCAAATACAGAATAACCATTGTGTCCCTTTGCGATATTGTTGATAAGCTCCATAATAAGCACGGTCTTACCTACACCAGCACCACCAAACAGTCCAATCTTACCACCTTTCATATAAGGCTCAAGCAAGTCGATGACTTTGATACCAGTTGCCAACATTTCTTTCTGTGTAGACAGCTCATCGAATTTAGGTGCTTCACGGTGAATTGGGTATGCACCCTCCATACTAAGGTCTTCCATACCGTCAATAGGCTTACCTATCACATTCATCATACGACCCTTGATTTGCTCACCTGCTGGCATAACAATAGGACTCCCTGTTGTTTCAACATCCAAGCCACGCTGCAAACCTTCGGTATTGTCCATAGCGACACACCGCACCGTATCTTCACCGATGTGCTGTTGCACCTCAATAATCAGGTCTTCTCCATTAGGTCTCTTTACACGAAGAGCATCGTAAATCTTCGGGAGCACCTTTTCGGGATCTTCTCCCTTAACATCAAAGTAGACGTCAATTACTGGTCCAATAATTTGGGAAATACGTCCATTTATCTGTGACATACGCTTTGTTTTTATTATTTTTTTATGCTTTAATTCTCTGTTAATAATATTTATCGCAAACTATACCTATATACTAAGCACGTCCAAGATTTTAATAAGTTTCTTGTCGAAAGGCTTATCGGAACGAATAGCTTCTGAAAGCGGCACATACACCACCTCATTATTGCGAACTCCTACCATTATATTCCGCTGTCCTTGCATTATGGCTTCTATTGCGCCATAGCCTGTTCTGCTTGCAAGTATTCTGTCGCGTGCCGATGGTCGTCCGCCTCTTTGCAAGTGTCCAAGTATCGAAACACGAACATCGAAGTTTGGAAACTCTTTCTTTACACGGTCAGCATAATACATAGCACCGCATTTGGGACTTTCTGAAACCACGACGATACAGCTTTTCTTTGACTTCCGAATACCGCGCTCCATAAATCGAGCCAACTGGTCTACATCGGTTGAGTCTTCAGGAATGATTGCAGCCTCAGCACCACTTGCTATTGCCGAATTTTGTGCTAAGAAACCAGCATCGCGCCCCATTACTTCCACAAAGAAGATGCGCTCGTGGCTTTGCGCCGTATCGCGTATTCTGTCCACGCACTCCATTATTGTGTTTAAGGTTGTATCGTAACCTATGGTGCTATCCGTTCCATAGAGGTCGTTATCTATTGTGCCCGGCAAACCTATACAACAAAGGTCATATTCTTGAGCAAAGTTCATTGCTCCTGTCAAAGAACCGTTTCCTCCGATTACTACAAGTGCATCAATTCCTTCCTTTACAATATTCTCATAGGCTTTCTCCTTGCCTTCTTTGGTCATAAAGGCTTTCGACCGAGCCGTCTTTAAGATTGTTCCACCTTCATCAATAATGCCACTTACATTTTCTGTTGTAAATGTCTTTATATCTCCAGTAAGCAACCCATCATATCCACGGTAGATTCCTTTTATAGAAAACCCATTGTAAATTCCAGTACGAGTAACAGCTCTAACGGCAGCATTCATACCCGGAGCGTCGCCGCCCGAAGTTAAAATACCAATTGTTTTGACCTTAGCCATAATTACTTCGCCTTGTTTGTATAAATCGTAGTATTTAAATTTGGCACAAAGTTAATAAAATTTTCTATAATACAAAGAGAGTTATCGAATTATTTTTCAGAAAGCACAAATAATGAATTAATTTCAAAAAATCTTTTCATTTAAAAGAAGAATAAGTGGTTGTTTCCCTCCTTGCCTACTACGAAAATATTTCCCATTTCATACTCATACTTACCGACAGATTATAAAAAGAAAGTCAATTACAGCAATACTATTTTCGTACAGCTTTGCCTTGCTAATATCGCAATCACTCAATAGTTGATATTTACAGAAGGAGTTGCTTTCCTTTTTCTTGCTTTAGGAAAATGATAAAAACAGCTTTGATTTTGTAAAGATAATTTTGTTAAAAAGCAGCAATTTCGTTTTGGCGTTGCGAAAGCGGCTGTTTTGCCGACCAAAAGAGGCTCTTTTACCGTACAAAACCTACGCTTTTAGAACGCAAAACAATAGGTTTTGTAACGCATTGACAACTAACGTGTTAAGCAATAGCTATTGTTGTGAAAAATATTTACACGTTTGCCATATTCTTTTTACTCATAAAATAAGTATCCTCACTAAAACTTCTATTATTTTGTTGCAGGCTTACAATAAAGACAAACAGATAATTTGCACTGATAATACAACCATTAACAAGAGCTTAAAATCTACAATTGCTCTTTGTTTCTACCAATCAATGCACGCAAAAAGAAATAGAACTCCTCCTGCAAACGAAAAGCAAACCACGATTTTTGAAGAGGTATATAACCGAACTTTCGTATCAGCCACCGTGGCAAACGGTTTTGTTCTATGCTTTGCCAACTGCTTTTTATTATCTCCAAGCCTTGTTTCCGAGAAGGCTTATCAAGTTCTTTGCGATGCAGAAAGTAGAACATATAAAGACCTATCACATTCCGCCAACGCACTTCTTCGTATATATTGAGTATCTTGTCTGGAACTTTCAAGGCTTCCAGTTGCTGTTTCATACTTTTATTTGCCAACAAATAGTCGAAGCGACGCAAGCTTACCTTATGCGTTACCGAACCTAAATGCTGCCTATAATAATAGATGCCCTCGCAAGTGCGTATTTCCCGCGACTCCAAATAATGCAAACGTGTTACGTTTTCATCGCTGTACGCAATGGCAGACTCGTCGTAAGGGAAACGAAGATGCAATTCTCGCTTAATAACATAAATGCCGTGGATATTCCAAGTCAGACTTTCACGGAATGCCGTAAAGCCGTCTAAGGTGGTAAAAGGAGGCATAGAGAAATCTACTTCCTTATCGCCATAAACGCTTTTTACGTGGAAAAGCACCGTATCGGTTGATGGATAACGTTTGAAGACATCAAAAACCTTTTCGCAAGCATCTTCCGACAGCCAGTCGTCGCTATCAACAAATGCAATATACTCACCAGTAGAAATATGCAATCCTGCATTCCGTGCCTTGGCTATTCCCGCATTTTGAGGCAAGTGTACTACTTTTATCCTTTCATCTTTTACAGCATACGCGTTAAGAATACTAAGCGACGAGTCGGTAGAAGCATCATCAACACATATTATTTCTATGTCTTGAAGCGTCTGAGAGAGCAAGGAGCTCAGACATTGGGACAAGTATTTCTCTGCATTATATACAGCTACTAAAATGCTAATCTTCGCCATTCCTCTTAAAACGCCTTAATATCTTTGAAGTAAGCTTATTCCATAGGTTCGTTTTTGTTTTCAGTATGCTAATCGATGTCGCAGCACTTATCAACGCCAACAACATTCCCCCACCCCAATACATCAGTTGATTAGACTGCTGGGTTACCATAAAGGTTAAGAATCCTATAGGTATCTGAATGGAAGAATAAAGCAATACACTTGAAGAAACCTTATAGCCGTACTTCCAACGAGAATAAACAAACACCAATATGGCATCTAAAAAGCCAGCAATGGTTATCGCCCACCCTGCTCCAACCAAACCGAGTCGGTCGAAATTCAGAATTACGGCAATCACCAACACAACATCGTAGATGCCTTCTAAAAGCAAATAGGAAACAGAATCGCCTTTTGCCAATGGTATATACTGTACCGGCAATTTCACGGCTCTGAAGTACATGGCAAGCATAATTACTTGCATCATTCCCAAAGCAGGCATGAATTTGCCTGTATATAATAAAGGAAGCAGTATCGGAAGAAACAAAGAAAACAGCACCAACAGCGGAGAAACCAACAGCAACATAACTTCTATCTGTCTGTTTACTATCTGGTTAAAAGTAAATCGGTACTGATTGGCACCTGAAAGACGAGGAAAGAAGTCGGTTTCCATTGCCGCAAACACCATACCGACATAGGTCATTGTCATCATATAGCCCGCATTAAAAAAACCAACGGTATCAATGTTCGCCACATTATTAATATAACTACGAATCAAGAAGTCTGCCCCCGAACCCAAAATGCCCGCAATCACGAATGCAATTCCGAGCCGTAGCATTCCCACTCCTTCACGCATAGATTGCCAACGGTTCATTAATCGCAAAGGATAAATATGATATGAAAAAGCTATCGTTAAAGCAAACTGAATAAGTGCCATTATTACTAATGACGGCACAATGGCTTTTTCGCGAAAGAAGTAATACAACGGCACTGAAGAAACCAATGCACCTAATACATTAAAGATAGAGATTACTGCTAATTTCCTTAACTCACGAAGTCCTTTTAATATAGCAAGCTCACCTCCCGACAAAGCCATTAGGGCTACAATGGGCGAAAGAAGAATGAAATGCAGGCGGTGTCCGTCCCACGAGAAAGTGAACTTGCTTAACAACGGACTCAATACGATGCAAAGAAACATTCCCAACAACCCTGCCAACAGGCTCCACGAACGCACCAACTTCACGGTATCTGCCAACTTCTCTTCTTCGTTTTTGTCGAAGTGTTCGGATATACTCTTGACAGCACTGATAGATATTCCGAAGTTAGTGGAGTCGCTCATCAACTTCAAAGTAGAATTAAACAACGAAATAAGTCCCATTCCGTCAGGCCCTAAAATCATTGCAACCAACTTATTTCGCACGACACCAACCAATATATTCAGTCCCTGAACTCCACCAAAGAGTCCAGTATATCGCAGAATATGGCTGTAGCTGTCTGTTTTTTTCATTAATCTTTAAACGTAATTTAAAAGTTTTTATTATTTTTGCAACAAGGAAATTTATGGAATTAAGTATTATCATACCAGTTTACAATGTTGAGAAAACGCTCCGTCGGTGTGTTGAGAGCGTTCTCAGGCAGTCGTTTCAAAACTTTGAAATGATATTGGTTGATGATGGTTCAACAGATAATTCCGCCACAATGGTAGACGAAATTGCCCGAACAGACAATAGAATAAGCGTTATACACCAGAGCAACCAAGGGCTTTCGGCAGCCCGAAATACGGGTATAAAGGCAGCGAAAGGAAGATACATCACATTCATAGACTCCGACGACTTCATTGCACAAGACACCTACAAAGGTGTTATGGATTTGCTGAATGCCCACCCAGAATACGACATTCTTGAATTTTCGGTTATCGAGAAGTATGGTTCAAAAGCGCAACACCCATTGATATTGGACGATTGTGTCTATCAAAACCAGCAGGAATACTGGCTGAAAGGGCAGGCTTACCGCCATACTTATGCATGGAACAAGATATATCGTCGCGAACTTTTTACCGATATAGAATTTCCAAAAGGCAAGAATTTTGAAGATGCACATACACTTCCAAAGCTCATGGCTGCGGCTAAAACCATCGCAACCACAAGTTTGGGAACATATTATTACTGCTGGAACGACGCAGGAATTACCGCCAATGCCAACGGACAAGACCTAACGAGTCTGTTAGAAGCGCATTTGGCTTATATAAATGGCAACAACGAGATAGACGCAACCTATTACACACACGTTCTGAACATTCAGATGGACGTTTACGAAGCAACCAAGGCTGTGCCATTGCTGCCGATTCGTCCGCTCTATGGCAACTTAAAACTAACATTACTTCATCTTTTAGGAATAAAATGCTTATGCAAACTCAACACCCTCTTCCACAAAACGATAAAGCCCAGCCACTAATCAGCTTTATCATCACCTATTACAACGAACCTATCGATATGCTAAAGAAATGTATCGATAGCATTCTTATGCTCACACTTAACAGAGAAGAGCGTGAGATTATCGTCATTGATGATGGCTCAGATGTGTCGCCACTCAACTTATTGACAGATATTGCCGACCAGATGATATACATTCGGCAGCCCAATCAAGGACTTAGCCACGCCAGAAACACTGGAATTGCAATGGCAAATGGGCAATACCTCCAGTTTGTAGATGCTGATGACTTCCTTATATCGAGCAACTACGATAAGTGTTTGGACTTTATAAGGTTTAAAGATGCCGACATCGTTCTTTTCGACTTTGCTACCAAAGAAGTTTCAAGCACACAACTTGCCAACAGCGAGGAACTTTCTGGTACAGAATATATGCACAACAACAACTTGCGGGCATCGGCATGCGGATATATTTTCAAGAAGAATCTATTGGTAAACTTGCGTTTCACAAAGGGGATTCTACACGAAGATGAAGAATTTACACCACAGCTTATTATTCGTGCCGACAAGGTTTACAACACCAAAGTGCAAGCCTACTTCTACCGCAAGCGCAAGGAATCGATAACGCACAACAAGGACAAACGCTGGAAACTAAAGCGTCTGCAAGATACCGAACAAGTCATAAAGAGCCTGCAAGACAAAGCCGACCTTATGCCTGCTAAAGACAGAGTGGCTATGCTGCGCCGTGTGGCACAACTGACGATGGACTATATCTACAACATTATAATCCTGACACGCGACGAACAGTATCTTAACCACGTTCTGCTACGGCTCGAAAAGCGTGGACTTTTCCCACTGCCAAAGAAGAACTACACACGAAAGTACAAGCTGTTCTCTATCATGATAAACTCGAAAGCGGGGCGAAAAATCCTTATTCACACACTGCCACGTCTGAATTAGTAGCATCATAGCGAAATGAAAATACTGTTGATTGGAGAGTACAGCAATGTACACAACACGTTGAAAGCGGGTTTGGAGCGTTTAGGACACAAGGTCGTTGTGGCTTCAAACGGCGATTACTGGAAGGCATACCCCCGCGACATCGACCTTGCCCGACCGTCAGGAAGGCTTTCAGGGCTTCGGCTTACGTTGCATCTATTCGCCAATCTGCACAAATTGTGTGGCTACGACATCGTGCAAATTATCAATCCCGTCTTCATAGACCTGAAGGCAAAACGCATTCAGTACATATACAACTACCTGCGTCGCCACAATAAGAAAATAATAATGGGTGCTTTCGGTATGGACTACTATTGGGTACACGTCAATAGCACCACCATGCCTTTACGATACAGCGACTTCAACATCGGCAAGACACTAAGAACAAACAAAGATGCCATTATAGAGCAACGCGATTGGGTAGGCACAGACAAAGAACAACTGAACAAAACAATTGCCAACGATTGCGACGGCATTGTGGCAGGACTATACGAATACCAAGTTTGCTACCAGCCCTTCTTTCCCGATAAAACAACATTCATTCCCTTTCCCATCATCACCGAAGGAAAAAAAACGCAAGCTGAAAGGAAAGACGGAGCACTGAAACTGTTCATAGGAATAAGCAAGAACCGTTCAGAATATAAAGGAACAGACATTATGCTCAGAGCTGCCAAGGCGGTAAAAGCCGACTATCCCGAACTGCTGGAGTTGCGCATAGCCGAAGGTATTCCATTCGACGAATACGTAAAACTAATGGAAGGCTCTGATGCCATACTCGATCAGCTTTATAGCTACACTCCCTCGATGAACCCATTGGAAGCCATGAGCAGAGGTATTATTTGTATTGGAGGTGGCGAACCCGAGAACTACGAGATACTAAACGAAACACAACTTCGCCCTATCATCAACGTTCAGCCAACTTACGAAAGCTGTTACGAACAAATAAAGCTATTAGCACTCCACCCCGAACGCATACCACAACTTCAACAAGAAAGCATCGACTACGTTCGCAAACACCACGACCACATTAAAGTAGCAAAGCAATACGAGGCGTTCTATCATTCTATTCTGACAGAATGAGAAATAATTAAACTACCTGAGTTTAACGAACAGTAAGCGTTTCTTTAATGATATACCCCCAAAGGATAAATTTAAGACCACGACGAAATATACTTTCGTAGTTATTAACCATTTCTTTCCCATTTTTAATGAAATATTCAACACCATAAAAAACACCGAACTCATCTTTAAATATTAAAGTACGGAGTTTTTCTTATTATGAAATAAACAATAATTAGAAATACTAAAATAACAATACTGATTATCGTAATTCCATAACAAATAATTTTTGAAGGAGGTTCATCAATAATATTACGTATCTTCTCGCTACGAAGTTCTATTTTGTCATCTGCCATAATCTGTTTTTTTAGATTAATTGCCCAGCTCCAATTGATTTTTCACAAGGTTATAATATGCGGCACGTTTTGCAGTAAGCTGTTCATGGTTACCTACTTCCAATACTTTTCCTTTGCCTAATACCACTATTTGGTCGGCATTCTTTACCGTGCTAAGACGGTGTGCCACAATAACCACTGTTTTACCTTTATAAAATTGATTGAGGTTTTCTACAATCATACGTTCGTTATTAGCATCGAGTGAATTGGTCGCTTCATCAAGAAAAATGTAGTCAGGATTCTTATATACAGCTCTTGCTATCAAGATACGTTGCTTTTGCCCTTGACTCAAGCCAATACCATCACGCCCTATCTTGGTATTATACTTTAAGGGCAATCCCATAATATAGTCGTTGATACAAGCTATCTTGGCAGCTCTTTGTAATCGTTCTTTGTCTATATCACTATCATCTATGGCAATGTTGCGTGCAATAGATTCGGAAAAAATAACGCCGTCTTGCATTACTACACCACACTGCCTACGCCACCATTTTTTATTCAATGTATTTATGTCTGTTCCGTCAATGGAAATTTGTCCGCTCAAAACAGGATAATAACCTAACATTAATTTTATTAATGTTGTTTTCCCACTGCCCGACGCGCCCACGATAGCGGTTACTTTACCTTTGGGAATTTGTATGTTCACATTATCAATTATCGCTTTCAGTGCGTGAGGGTCGTATTTGAAATTAACATTTTCAAAGTCTATTCCCTTACTTTCTTCTCTCACTATTGTTTGTAATCCATTCTTTCCATTTTCATCGTCTACATTGTGTATTTCGTTGATACGTTCAAGGCTTATTTTTACATCTTGGACAGAATAAAAGAATCCCATCAGTTGTTCAACTGGAGAATTGAGCTGACCAATTATATATTGCACTGCAAGCATCATACCCAAAGTGAGCTGGCCCTGTATTACAGCTGTTGCAGCAACCACTGTGATGATTATATTCTTAAGTTCATTTATGAAAATACTACCGGCTTCTTGTGTTTGCTGGAGTTTCAACGACTTCATCTGCACGCCGAAGAGTTCAGCCTGCACATCTTCCCATTCCCAACGACGACGCTGTTCACAATCTTGGAGTTTTATTTCTTGCATAGAAGTAATAAATTCATAAGTCTTGTTGTTGTTTATAGCTTGTTGCTCAAAGAATTCATAGTCGAGTACTTTTCTTCGCCTAAGAAAAAGAGCAAGCCAACTACCATACAACAAACTCCCCAAAAGAAAAATGGAAAATATCAACCAATTATAAAATAACAGTACGATACTGAACACAATAAAGGTAAAAAACGAAAATACAATGCTTAATGTTTGCTGCGTTAAAAAGCCATTCACACGACTATGGTCTCCCATACGTTGCATTAGGTCGCCCAACAACTTTGTTTCAAAGAACGACATCGGTAGTTTCAAAAGTTTAATGAAGAAATCGCTCACCAACGAAATATTGATACGCATTGATATGTGAAGCAACAACCAACGACGAATAAAGTCGATAGCTGTACGGCTTATCGTCAATACCAATTGACCTAAAAGTATCAACCAAATAAAACTTATACTATGTTTTTTAATACCTACATCCACAATAGCTTGGGTAAGGAAAGGCAAAATTAGTTGCAACAAACTACCAACAAACAAGCCTAAGACAATCTGCCCGAAATATTTGCGATACTTCTTTATATAACCAAAAAGAAATTTAAACGATCGTTTCTCCATGGGTTCTTCTATTTGCCTTTCATAAAACTCTGAAGTTGGTTCAATAAACATCGCTATTCCTTTTTCTTCACCTCCTAACTTTGTACTAATCCAATGCTTCTTAAAATCTTCAAGACTATACTTTGTAAGTCCTTTTGCAGGATCTGCAATATAGAAAATCTTCCCTTTATTAACCTTATATAATACTACGAAATGATTTTGATTCCAATGGAGAATACAAGGAAGACTATTTTTCAATTCTGCTATTTCAGCTAATCCACATTCATTTTTTAATCCCAAGCTATCTGCCCCTTTACTCATTGCAAGTAACGATATACCTTCGCGTCCCTCTTTACACAGCGAAGAAAGAAACTCAATAGAATAAAATGCACCGTAATATTTACACACCATTTTAAGACAAGTTATGCCACAAAGCATAGAGTCGTGCTGTTTGAATAATGGAAATTGTTGCATTTTAAAGTTGAAAATAAATATATGGGATAATTTTTAATACTTTTTTTAAAAATACTTTTCTTACTTTAAGGCTTATAATAGACACTTACCATTATCTCTCTTCCTCGAATATTCAAACTGTTATAGCTGCGAACAAATGTGCCGTTTACGCCATAACCGTAACCTTTCTTATTCAATAAGTTGTTGAGTTCTAACGTAATGTCGAACTTCTTAAAGCTGTATCGCATTGCTAAATCGGCAAAGAAGATGTCTTTAAACTTATCTTTCGCTATTTGGTTGTGATAGTATTCTGCCCTTGCCTCGGTTGTAAACTTCTTCGTAAGAAACAGTCGCAAGTAAGCATTGTGCTTCCAGTTGTTCAGTGTATAGGCGGAAGAGAGTGCCGGCATGTCGGTTTGGTAGTAGCTATATTCAATATTGTAACCCAAATCGGTATTCCTGACAAGTCCAACTGTTAAGCCTCCTCTCACATTGCAAGTGCTTGTATTGAAAGGCATCACCTCGTTGTTTTGCACAATATACGATTTTGAACTGTTGTATATGGCTCTGATATTCAGCTTTCCTTTTAGAAAGCCAACACCTTGCGATCCCATTAAGTTAATTGTCCACGCATTGCTTTTGGTTTCTTGTGGCACAAGCGACAATACAATATAGCTGCCTACATAGTCTTGCGAAGCTGTATAAGGTGTGGTCATAAAAGTTCTGTTGGCAGTAAGAAACACCGACGTGCCTTGTAGTGCATTGTTGTACCGAACAATGATGCCTGCCGTCTTATCCTTACCTATTCTGTAATCGGCAAAGCCTTTGTTTATATATTCGTAATCGGCTAATACGAGGGTGGGATAAAACTGATTTACGTCTACTTCTCTCTGCCCTATTCTTCCATCAACAGCGAACGTCCAATGCGGTGTGGCATTCCAACGAATGTGCAAGTTGGGCGAGAAAAGTGCACGACTGTAAGCCGTGCTTAGACTGTATTTATAGCGATTGTAAGACACGTCCGAAGAAAAATTAAAGATAAAATCGGATAACTTGTATTCTATATTTGAACTTACATAGAACCGAAACATGGAAAAGCGGCTGTTACCGGAAAGCATTCCGATGCTGTCGGGGACACCTACAAGATGCGAAGAAAATGCGTGCAGTGCTGCATTGGCTCCTACTTTCCCTGTCAGAACAAACTTACCCAAACGGAAACTACCTGATATTTTATTGTCAGTCTCGTAATAATGTTGGTTAATGTCTTGGTGCAGTGTGTCCATAGCTAACTGCCGGGGGCGCGCTTCCATTATATTCTTCGACTCAAAAGAGTACAAACGCTTGCCATACTTACGCATTAGCAAAAGATTATCTTTCAATGTGAATACAGGAAGGTTACCATTCATTTCGTGTGGATTTGTGCCACGCTCTATCAGCAGCTGTTTGTTCCAATTTAAGTTCGTAGAAAGTTCATTCTTTAGATACTGACTGTTGGCATTGTTCTCATATTTAACCTTTGCAAAGAGTTCATTAGTCTTTGCTATATAGTGTTTTTCATTGTCCGATACTTTGTTTCCTCGCTTTGAAAAGTACTCCGCTGTACGTTTAGAGAAAGTCTCTTGGCGGTCGTTGATGTAAGTAACCTGAACATTTACTTGCGATGTCTCGTTTATACGTTGCAACATATTCAAGTTCAACGTATGACTTCTGTTGAACAAAGAGCGTTCTCCCAATCTGGAACTTGCAGGGGAAGGCAGCGAAATAAATGGGATCAGCCTGCTGTCCAACTCACCATAAGTAAAGGCTTTGTTCGTTTCGTGAACAATGTCTCTGCCACTATTGTTCGTTTTATAGGTAATCATGGTTTGCCAATTCTGCTTTAAACGCATGGCAAAACTTTCAAAGTTCCACAGCCCGCCACCACTCTTATAGCCTATGCCACCATTAAACGTAGCTATCCAATGTGCTTTAGCACCTTTCTTCATACGAACGTTAATGGCACTTTCGTCTGAATAAACAAAGTCGTCTAATACCCGAATGGGGGTATGATGCTTCATCACTTCCACCGTTGCTATATCGTTTTGAGGCAGCGACTTTGAAGCAACACCATATTTTCCGCCCAACATATCCATTCCTTCTATATAGAAGTTGCTGATGCTTCTTCCCTCATACGAAATTTGCCCCGTGCTTTTATTCACCTCAAAACCCGGCACACGAGCCAATACATCGGCTAAAGTACGGTCGCCGGGTTTAGCATATACGCCAAGAAGATATTTTATGGTGTCGCCATCAATCCTTACAGGCTTTGCCTTTACCGTTATCTCGTCCAATGCTTTTGCATCATCTTCAAGCACGAAATGCTGCTCGGGCATATCTGCTTTTACTACTATTTGCAGTTTCTTATAGCTCATTGCTGAGATTTGCAGCAAGCTACCCAGTCTTGCCTTAATACTGAATTTACCTTTACTATCAGTATTGCAAAATGCAAGCATTTTCTTTGTTGAAGCGTCAATGTTCTTTACGACTGCCGACAGCGGATTTCCGCCAACATCAGTTACCAATCCCGAAACCGTTACTTGTGCCTGCAATATTTCTGAAAACAACGTTATAACAATTAATACAAATAGTTTCCTCATATTGGTATTATTTTTTATCGTCAATTTCTATCGTTTCATGACTACCTCCGGTTGGATAGATACCCGGTTTATGCACTTTCTTTAGATATTCCATGCGGTCTATCGGGGCATATTTATAGTTCAGATAATTATAAAAGGTTACGGGGTCAAGGTTTTTATTCTTAATACTAATTGCTTCTATTAACATAAACTTTGGGCAATTCGCCTTTAATATCATACCTGGCAATCCACATAGTTTCCAAGGACCTTGACTAATAGGAATATCCTCTGTATACCAAACTTCCCAATAGCGACCACGAAAATTAGTAGTGGCTTTTTTACATTCCATACCTAAGACCGTAATTGTGGAGTCTTCGTACATTGTCCAGTCGGGAATGGTAATATCTTCAACTATTAAATACTTAGAACCAAACACTCTTGAATAAGTTTTTAATACTCCTTCCTCAAAGTTCCGATAAATAATATCATGACTACCTGTACTAAGAGGATATTTTTTTGCATATTCTTCGGGTGTGTCTAAGGCTTTTATTTTTTCATTTGCGATAATAAAGAGAGCCGGGTCGTCATTCGCTAACATCTTATCTCTTTGCAGTGCAGGTTGGCTAAAATATTGGCTCACATTCCTACCACAACGGAATATATAAGTATCCCAGTGCGGTTGTTCTTTTACCGAATAAACTATTTCAAGTTCTGCCGGCTCTATAACGTGGGTTTCTTGTGCTAAACAAAATAGCACATTCAATACCATAAGAGAGAGAGAGAGAATTACTTTCATTTTAATCGTATCATTTAACCTCCCTCATAGAGAAATTCTCTATGAGGGAAATAAATACTACATGCAATACTTTTCACAATCTGCAATCCATTCCGCCCAGTCTTGTGCCAAATTTTTCTGGAAGTTCTTTTCTTCCTCTGATGTATTACAAACAGTAGCCCTACCATTTTGTCTTTTATCAAGTTCATTTATTCTAATTTCAATAGAATTTAATACCCAAAATTGAAAATGCATTGATTTTTGCATTTGTTGTAACATCCAAATAATTTTAAAACTGATTATTAAAAGTAAAAGTAAAAGTGTTGTCATAGGTGAAAGTTGTTTTAAGATTATTCCAGTTACAAAAATTACTAAAACTATTCCCATGAATAATGAAGTTATTATTTTAGCTTGAGAATTATTATTTCCTCCAATTTTACCAATAACTTCTCTTAATTCTTCTTTTTCTTTAAGAAAGTCATTCAAATCTTCTTTTAATTGATTTTTCATAAGCACCTACCTTTTTATTTTAGCTATAAGTGGCATTCTTCTTTTATATTCACTCCTATTCATTCTTCTTACAATATTATCAACTAAATCTTTATTGAAACCTTCTGCTAAAACTTCTTCTACTGTCTTATTTTCTTCTAACAACCTATACATAACTTGATCTG
>ENA-OWLL01000251-OWLL01000251.1-metagenome-genome-assembly--contig:-NODE-251-length-14588-cov-5.518338_pt1 | contig 14588 bp, 21 predicted proteins | sample MGYA00245347_ERZ651098 | MGnify/ENA primary metagenome ERZ651098 (study PRJEB26857, sample SAMEA4031767) | metagenome | biome: human; feature: oral; material: saliva | place: Philippines | collected 2014...
TGCAGCCGTAGCGTGATGAGTGCAAAGCTGGGTATTGTGGGCAAGGCTTGCGGTATCAGAGAGCGGTTGTCCTACCACATGGCAAGGCATAGAGGATTTTATAAACACCCAATAATCAATAGATTAAATTATTTATCTTATCTTTTTAGGAGGTAACAAAAATGGCTCTTGGACAAGGCTTATTTAACCGTACTGGTGGATCCAGTCAAAAGAAATCTATCAACGTTTACTCTAATTACCGTATGACAAACTCCAAAGATGTTAAAACATTTGGTGGTTCTTCTATTGGTTTTACTTTCTGGCAAGGTACTTTGAAAATTGGTATTGCTCCATTAAAAATGGTATCTGGTCAAGATTATCCTATGCCTGATCGTGATCGTGAAGTTAGTGCATATTTGAAACACACTAAAGCTCGTATCTTAGCTAAAGAAATTCGTCGTTTCTTAGCTGGTGAATTAACTTCCGTTGGTATCACTACAGGTGCTAATACATTCCTTACAGTTACAGACGGTTCCGACTTTGGTTTGGAACAACCTGTAATTTGTATCCGTAAATTGAATAAAGATCTTTCTGCATTAGAAGAAGAGATCTTATTCATCTGTCGTACAGACTTACACTTCTCCGTTCATAACTTTGATAAAGAATCTTTCGATGGCGATAAAGACTTCGATACATATAAGAATATGGACTTAGAAGACTTTGTTCTTGTATTGGAAGAATATGCTAAATCTATGACTAATGCATATGCTTACTCTGTACATGAAACTGCACAATATGCTGGTAGCAATACTAATGCAACTATTGAAGCAATTGCAGAAAAGTTAGGAGTAAACTCCAATGCTGGTAGCAGCTTCGGTAATAGTAGTTCTTCTACAACTAGTGAATTCAAACGTGCATCTTTAGATGACATGTAATATTAAAGGGGATAGGGATTCTCTCTATCTCCTTATTTTTTTGTAAGGATACTCATATGGAAGGTAAAACAGTCGCTCCTATATTTGAATACTCAAGTTTATTCAATACAGACTTATCGATATATGATGTAATAAAGTATGGATTTAAGAATTCTAAGTACTTCATTGATGGTATATTAGATCTATCTCAGTTAGATATGATCTATATCTTTCAAGAACGTACTAAACCAAATCCGTTAACTGCGTTATTAAAAGAAGAATACCAAGATTCTGCTGATGATCTATTAGAAGAGATCATTAATAAGTATGGTGAGCTACTTTACTTTAATACTTATGAGACTGATCTCTATAGACTATTCTATAATATCATTGGCATCGAAGGCAAAAGCTTCAATATAGCTATAGCTGTAGATAATGAATATCAAGAGACTAATCTACGGTCTATGAGCTTAAATCTAAAAAACAAACTACGTATCTATAAGAAGAGAGATATTCCTTTAAATGAATATGATGCTATCTATACTGATAGTCTATTCAGATTAGAAGATTACTCTCCTAAAGTTGAAGGCAAACATGTCTTTGCTTTACGTAATGCTATCAATACAGACTATGACTATACATTAGGTAAGTATATAGTTCAAGCTAAGTTCTACGATATGTTTCCTAAGAACTTATTCTATGTCGTTGAACCATACGATAAATTAGTTAAAATTGCGAGGTAATTATGCATATCTACTCCAATATTGTAGAGCAAGAAACTTTACATAAACAAACTATGGCAGTGTTGCAAATCATTGCTGATTCCTTAGTTACATCCTTTGGACCTTATGGTTCTGCTACTCAAATCAAGAAAGATGACATTCTTCCTAAATTTACTAAAGACGGTCATACTATCTTGAAAAATATCTACTTCAATGGTACTTTAGAAATGAGTATCCGTGAAGTATTAGAAGACTTAACTTCCCATGTAGTTAAGAATGTTGGTGATGGTACTACATCTGCTATCTTATTATCTCAACTTATCTATAAACGTTTAGCTTCTAGATGTGAACCTAACTTGGATAATGCTGAAGTATATAACTGGCATTTACCACCAGCAGAATTAGAACGTCAACTTAATGACTTGGTTAAACAAGTTTCTGAAACTATTATGTCTCAAACTCGTGAAATCAAAACATATGAAGATATACATAAGATTGCTCTAATCTCTACAAATAATAATGAAGAGATGGCTGAGTTAATCTCTGGTATTTATATGGAAAATGGTACTGATGTATACATTGACGTTAAACGTTCCATGGATAGTCAAGACTATATCAAAATCTTTGATGGTATGACTCTCGATGCAGGTTATGCTGATAAAGTATTCGTTACTAATGAAGCTGAATCCACTGCAGAAATTAATGCACCTAAGATCTACTTCTTCGAAGATCCTATTGATACTCCAGAAATGATTAACTTCTTCTCTGCTATCATTTACCATAATATCATGGAACCTTTAAAAGACCGTCGTGAATTAACTCCAACAGTTATCATGTGTCCTAAAGTATCCAGTGATATTGCAGCTGTAATGGATCCATTGGTTAAGACAATGATGAATGCTAAAGCTAATAACTTTAATATTCCATTCTGTCTTGTATCTGATATCTATAAAAAAGAAGTACTTATGGACTTGGCTAACTTATGCGATGCTCGTACAATCCGTAAATATATCAGCTTAGAGCAACAAGAAAAAGACCAAGAAAATGGTGATGCTCCAACAGTTGATACAATCGTTGATTGGTGTGGTACTGCAGATGCAGTTGTTGCAGGTTATAATAAAACTAAAATTATTAACCCTAAACTCATGTATAAAGAAGGTACTACAGAATTCTCTGATTTCTATAAATCTATCATCAATAACTTGGAAATGCAATTAGCTCAAGCTAAACAAGATGGTAAGAACCTAAATGATATTGGTAACTTACGTCGTCGTATCCATAGTATGAAAGCTAATATGGTTGACTTATATATTGGTGGTTCTACTCCAGAAGAACGTGATAATCGTTTCGACTCTGCAGAAGATGCTGTATTGAACTGTATGTCTGCAGCTGAACATGGTTATGGTTGGGGTGCAAATATCCAAGCATTCAACGTATTCACTGACTTATATAAAAATCCTAATAGTGGTATTATTAGCGTAGTATATAACTCCTATTTGGATTTACTTGCAAAACTTTATGGTTCTTCCCTTGGTGAAGTACCTTCCTCATATTCCGAAGCATCTGATGAAGTAAAAGATATGATTAAAACAACTATCGAAACTAAAACACCTATCAACTTACGTACAGGTAAAGCCGATGGTTTAGTATTATCTTCTATTAAATCAGATATCACTGTGTTAGACATTGTTGCTAATGTGGTTGGTATGCTTGTAACAACTAAGCAATTCCTTTGCCAATCTCCAGCACACAATATCTATAAAGATTAATTGTCCAGAGCAAGCTTACTGGGGTAGGAATTGAATTCCTATCCTGGTAAGAACCTCATTAAGGAGAAGTTTGGATGGCTAAGTTAGAAATGACTTTAGATGAATATGGAAAATCTCCTGCGGGTAAAGGTAATGTAACTGGCTCGCAATATTTAGCTGAAGCTTATAAGAAAAAATTTGAAAAGGTTATGTTAAGATATAATGGGAAGATCGAGCATAACTTCTTCAGTGATGGTAAAAACTATTTTATTCTCCTTAGAGTACCATCTGAAATAGTACCTAAGTTTACATATGAAGTTGTATTTAAATTCTCCCCTAAGAGTGGAATTGATTCCCACTCTAGTACTCTGAAGAATTATAAAGTACAATTCTTTTCCAATGACCCAGCTTTCGTTTTCACATTTGCTCATGTATATAATGCAAGTGGCATATTAGTAGACGAGCTTTTAGATAAAGTGCCCTATGAGGTGCTTAAATCTAAGCCTAAAGAACGTAACCCCTATGGGGTCATTAATTTCGCTAAAATTCTATACTTCGGGTTCCTATATATACGTCAACACGGCTATCTAGAGAAGCATTATTATGAAGAATCTAATTTAGTAATTAGAAATGCTAAAGATTTCTTTAAATTAGTAACTGATTGTAGCGCTAAAGCACAACTTCGTCTTGAAGGTGAAAAGAATGCTAGAGCTATAGATCCGTTATTTAAACATAGATTACTTAAAAAGGGTGTTAAGTCTGGCGGTAATGCAAATAAGGTAGTTAAGCATATTGGTAAAGTTAAAACCACTATTACAACTGCCGCATCAATGCAAAGCAAGAGTCTTAGTAAAAATATCAAATCGAATATTAGAAAGACCAAGACTACGAAACGAATATAAAATCATATATTATAAAAGTGAATCAAATAATGATATTCGTTTATGTATGAGGAGGAAGTAATGCAACTAACAGAAGCATTAACAAGTAAAACTGTTCGACGTAATATCGAAGAGTCAGGGGAAATATATGACAGAGAGTACTCTATTCGTACTCCAGAAGCAAAAACGTTCTCTATGTCTATTAGACCAGAGGATGCAATTCCACCTATTGATGATTGGCAACCAACATCAGAGGAAGATAAAGTATTAAAGACAGTTAGAGGTAAACAAATTATAGCTCCATTGTCTCAAATGCTTACAAACAATCAAGAAGAAAGTATTATCTTTAACTCATTTATATTGAGTATTAAGAAATGCTATTCTTCTGAAGAACGTGTAGATCACTTTACACATTATCTAAATTACTTTCTAAAATTCTATGATCCTGACCATGAGTTGATTGCTATCTATGCAAGAATTAAGTTCTTGATTGATACAGATGAATCTAATGTATATGATCTAGATACATTCATGGCAGATGTTAAACGAGATATCTTGTTTAGTACATTTGCTAGAAAAGTAAAGGCATTGAATGAAGATAACTTTATCATTCATATTAAACGTAATAAGAAGAATGGTAATGTACTTCAATATGCTAATAAACATCTTCAAGCATTAATGGAAGTAAGCATGTTTCAATTGATATTGATTCCACTATTGATTCATTATGCTTATATTAAGAAGGTACAAAATATAGACGAGTATTTGATGAAGTTCTATGATATCCTTATTGTAGATATGCATCCAGATATGGATCTATATACTAAGTTATCTGAAACAACAGCTAGTCGTATTCTTCAAGATATGAATAAGAATATTGGTGCATGGGATCGACAATTTATTCGTTCTCGTAACAAATTCTCTCATAGCTTTGATACGATTATTAGTATTATCATCCAAGTTATTCCGAAAGCTGTTTATAATGGTACATTATTAAATCTAATCTATGTATCCATTAAAAACAATATCAAGAATAAGGTTGTTAATGCTAAATATGAATTCGCATTCAATCAATTATCATCTGACCGTAATGAAGGTGATGATGATGACAATTCAGAATTCGATAAATTTGAAAGTCATCTCTCTAAAAAGAATGAAGCCTTATTGATTCATAATCAAGTAAACTTCAAGAATACTATGAAGCAAATTGAAGAACGATTTGGTCCATTCTCTAAAGAAGAGATTGATTATTATAAGATAGAGTTATCTAAAGGGCGTAAGTCTCCAATTGTACCACATCAAAAGATGCTAGTGTGCTATCTATTCTATAAGTGGTTTGGAGATCCATCTTCTTTAGGATCTATTGATTTAACTAACTATATCAAACTTATCATTGCGGCTAAACGTATATTAGCATCTAATGGCTTATATACAATGGAAGCAATCTTATCTGGTAAGTTTGTTAAAGTAATCAAACGGGTTAATATGAATAAGAAAGAGTTATTGAAGATTACCTCTTCTAATACATATGAATCTGTTGCATCCATTTATCGGAATGAGAAGATTACTAATCTACTCGTTTCTATGCTTGCTACTATAGTATCATCTAAGTTCCAAATTATTGATTTCGATAATAAGGAGAATACTGGTAAAGCATTCATCCCACAACAGGAGTTACTTAATGAGGAATTCTTGATCTATGCAAGCTTAATTAATAATGGTTAATCTATTAGGTAAGGAAGCTTAGACTTCCTTACCTATAATTTTATTTGGAGGTTCAAATGGTTAACTTTAATGAGGTACTAGATAGTGTCCGACCATTAATATTTGGTAAAGTATCTATTCGTGAATTTACAAGAGAACTAAATATCTTTTGTAAAATCGATCAAGATGATATTAAGATCGTTGGTAAGCTAATGGTGGATAAGATTACTGGTCGTGTTAATTTAGCATATATTAATAGTAAGAAACCAGAAGATGATAAACGGTCTATTATGCTATGCAAAGCTAACCATATTAAGATGGTTAAACTACTTAATAAGTTTGAAGAGTATAATAAGATTTATGGATATGATCCGACTATTAAGTTTTCAAGTAGATTTATTAATAAAGGAGAAGACTAATGCTTAGACTAGGTGAAGTTTCTGAAGCAGTACATAATTTACTATTTGGTGATATCACTATTGAGGAATCTCAAAATACATTTGCTGTAGAATGTATCCATAAAGATGACTATTACCATATTACAGGTAGATTTGTAATTGAGAAAAAAGATAATAAGATAATCTTTGCTTTCATTAATATGCAAGACTTCATTGAGAATGATAGAATTTATCCAATCAAAGAAGTCACTAAACTTGGTAGAGTTAATGATGAAGCAATAGCTGACGTATTAGAGTTATTTGAAGATTGTCAGCTTAACTTTGGTTATAGTTCATTTATTAAACTTAAAGGATTAAAAGAGAATGGAAACTAATATATCTAAATATATCTTAGAAACGTATAAGCAATATATATTTGGTAAAGTTAATATTGAGATAATAAATAGAGGTAAACATGCTTATGTCGAATGCCGACAATGTAAGGATGGTATTACATATGAGTCTGGTATGGTATTTGATATAGCTGGAGCTAAACCAATATTAAAGAAATTGTCATTTGAGATACATAACTATGGATTAGATGATGATGTCTTATTTATCATGGAGTCTAATACTAATACATACATGCATGAAACTTTAATGATAATTCTAGATACGGTATTAACTAAATCTCTCAAAGTAGAAGGGATTATCTATTCTAAATACGGATCAACAAAAGAATAATACCTAATTCTAATATGTAAGGAGATTTACTATGTTACTAAAGGGATATTATACCTTAATTAGCAATAAGCTAAGAAAGGATAAGACCGTATTTAAATCTGATTATACTGGATATAAATTCTATGTAAATAGAGATAACTTTTATGTAGCTGATACTGGGGATATCAAATATGCATTAGATGAAACTGATAATGTAATGATACTTGCTCCAGAGGGATACATTAATGTGAATAATCCAGATCCTAAAGCAAAAGAAGCATTTAATGATATGCTTAGTTATATGGATACAAGAGATTATACTGAAAAGCCACTAGGAGTTTAACTCTCCTAGTGGTATTATTTTATTTGGAGGAAATTAAAATGAAATCAAAAGTTATTCAAGAATTCAAAGCAGAAATCAATGGTATTGAATTTACTAATCAAGATCTATATTGGGAAATAGATTACATCATAGGTGAAATTGAAAATGCTCTAGATATAGAGCTTCCTACAGAGTTTATTAAAGACTTTACTAATGCATATACTGAATTATATAATAGTGTAGATTCAGAATATCTTTATGACTTCAAATCTGAAATGATTGCTTCATGGGATATGGATATTGAAGATATTAGAGATCTAAGATTCAATCTTGCATATGGTTATAAGACTGATAAGCTAGATGAACTCAATGAGAAGATTGCTAATTGGGATAATACTTACGGTAAGAAATAATCTAATAGCCACTAGGAGTTAATCTCCTAGTGGCATTTGTATTCTAAATTTTTTATATTCGTATATTATAAGGGTGATATGATATATTTGTGTTTAGTGTTATTAGAATAAGGAGGAAATATATCATGAATAAACTTATTGAAACTTTAGCATCTCTAAATCTGTCTAGTGCAGATACAAAAATTATTCGTTTAGACGAGAATAGCTATAAGTTAGAATCCAATTATGGATACAATGACTCATACTTCCAATATGACGTTCATTATTATGACTGGATGACAGCCGAAGTGGATACAGATGGAAACATCTTCTCTGCTGTACGTAAGTCTGGTTCTGAGTTCTGGAATGGTGGAGGTGAAATGAGTGAAGAGAATGTAGTTAACTTTGGCGATCCAAATTGGAAATTACCTAATGAAGCTAAGGAGGCGGTATTGAAAAACGCAAATAAAATATTGGCATTACAAGTGGGAGAATTTGTAGAATTTGATCGTGATGGTAATCATAAGATTGAATATATTTCAGCTTCCGCTGGTAGAATTGGTTTACAAAAATAAAAGGAGGTCAATATGGTTAAAAAGTTACAGCAGTATATTGATGGAATCGATAGTATTGTTTTAAAGAACTATTTATTTTGTCAAAAAAAATAAAATTATAGTTCGAGAAAATGAAATGAATGAAGTACTTAGCCCTTATCTTGATAATTTAAGATCAGATTCTTCATTGATATTACGAATGGAAAAAGTTATTAAGAAACCGTATACAGAAATGACGCTAACCGATCTATTGTCATTAAACACTAGTGAAGGAAATTACTTTAAATATAAAGCTATCATCAATAATATCTTCTTCAGATATTTTAATATCAAGATTATAGAAGATATATTTATTGCAACCACTTTATCTAAAACTGAAATTATGAATAGATTTGGCGGTATAGATCAAAAATGCGATTATTTGAGTAAGAGTGACTACATAGATGAGTATATTACCAAGTATACAGCATTTAGAAGTATATACATAAATAGAGGAGGTACTAATAATCCTACAGTATTGCAAAATTCAGTTGATTTTGCAGTTATGCTAATAAATGAATTATTGGATAGTGATGATCCATATAAGACATTTAGTGATTTATGTAATAGATATAATGTGAAATACACATCTAAAAGTGCTAATTATATAAAAACGTTTACTAAGAATACCACATTCTATCGTAATTATAGACGTCACTTTAATAATATACTTAAGAAAAATGAAACTACATATAAAGGCGAAAAATGGATGGTAAGTCGGATATATACAAAGCTACCATTCTTAGATTATATTTGGTTAGCTATTAAAGGTGGAATTCCTGGAAGAAAATGGGATAAGAAGTTAGGAGTTATAGAAGATGAATGAGGAATATAGATTTAAACATATACCAGAAGTTGTATTAAGAAATGTTAAATTTATTCGTGAGAATAATATTGATATTGGAACTGGAGATGATGTATTAGATTGCATGATGGAAATCAATCCAGTGCTAAGACAAAGAATCTATGATGATTACGATTTAGCAAAAGATGTAGCTGAACGTAGATTTAATAGTACAATTGAAGATTTAGATTTGACTACTATTCTTCAAAAAGCTACTACTAGACCATACATTGCCATTCTAAACAATATCTACTTCAGATACTTTAATAGTAAGCTGATTGAAGATATGTTTAAGTTAGGTGAGTCTATTAAGGTTTTAGACTTAGCTATTGAGTATGAGTGTGAATATTATACTGTCAATAGTGCTAAGACTAATATTAGACGATATATGCAACAAGCATACTTTGATAAATATGCAGCTGATGCTGATATTATTAGTAGTCATCGTGTACTAACAGATCCACAAGTAAATTCAGTCAAATCTGCAGAGTTTACATATGATTTACTTATGGCTGCAAGAAGTGAAAACTTTAATCCAGAGATGGTTAGAGATATCTTCATTAAGTATGGATTGAAAACAAACTCTTCTAGAAATCTATATACTAGAATGGATAATAACCTAAGTCTATACTATTATATGGAAGACTATCTAGATGAATATGTTAAAAATGGTAAGGTTACTTATGGTTCTCAAGAATATAGTACAATCAAAGAGTTTAAATACTTACCATTGATGAATGTACTAACTCAATTAACTAGATCTAATCCATCTGGTTATATATTAAATCATAAATTGGAATTAGTGAAGGAGAATAAATAATGATTACAGTTAAAATGGCAAACGATGTTAAAGAAGTATTTGCAAAATGTGGCTCTGATTTAGAAGCTACATATGAACAATTCAAAGATCAGCTAACACCTAAAGATGTCTATGACATCTGCATCAATAAAATTACCCTCAGTGACGAGCTTCCTAAAGAAGATCTAGTAGGTAATAGACTTAATCCATTCCTATATCATAAAGATGAGGAAACTGGGGAGAAAGAATTAGTTGAAGTAAAATCTAATTATAAGGCTCTTAAAGTAGGAACTCTATCTCCTATAGAACCTAAATCTATGGAAATCGAAATTGGTGAACCAAAACGACATATAATTCCATCACCTGAGACAACTACTTTAAATTATGAATCTATTGGCTTTGCTATTGGATTTAAGAAAGCTACTGCTAAAGAAGTATTAGAGTTGGCTAATGGTAATACTGCTAGACTAATTCCGGCATTACAATGGTTATATAAACAAACTTCCGAAGAGGGATTACGTCAACGAATCCAAGAAATTACATTGGATGTGCTTTTTAACTAATATTTTAACAACGTATTAATGGAGGATGAAACTCATGTTATTTAGTATTATTGATGCATTAACAAAAGAAGATTGGGATGGCATCTGTGATGTAATTGAGACAACTGGTAAAGCTATAGCTGGAGTAACTGCAGCATATGGTACAGTTGTAGCAGCAGAAGCTCTATTAGAAAAGGTTAAGGGTCAACCTAAAGTGCAAATAGACGATGATATTAATGAACTATTAAGAGCAAAAATTGAAGAAGCATGTGGAGGAAACTAGATATGAACTTATTTGATAGCATTCCTAAAGAAGTAATTGATGAAGCTCTTACATTCTTAAATGAGTATGATGCAGATGTACTTAATAATCTTATTAAATGGACTCCTGTAGCGATAGTTGCAGGAGTTGTAATATATGCATTACATAATAACAAAGATAAAGAATTATGTAATATAATTAAAGATGCTAGCAACTCTATTAAGGATGCTAGTCCAATGAATCAAACCAAAGTTGTATTAGAGGCATTTAATAATGCTTTAGAAAAGAAAAAAGAAAACAAATAGGAGGATATTATCATGATTAGAGAATTCGTAAGCGCAGCAGGTAAAGCTGCATTTGAAATGAGTAAAGAAACAGGTACATCCGTTGCAGCTATCTTAGGTGGTGTAGCAGTATTAACAACAGCAGTGTGTACTGGTGTTGCTCAAATTATTGAAGCAAAAAATAAATATAAGAAAGACGAAGAAAAATAATGGATATCGGCAGCAAACTAAAAGCACTAATTCCTAATAGCCAGTTTGCTGCTGGTAAAAAGGAATTAGTCTTACGATGCCCATACTGTGGGCATACATCTTCCGCTGGGAAGAAACACATGTATATAGGCTTATCTCCCGATAAGCCTTTCATGTTTAACTGCTTCAAGTGTGAAGCAGGTGGATTAGTCAATAGGACTTTCCTTAATCTCTTAGATATTAGAGATGAAGAACTTATTCAAGCTATTGATATCCATAACAAAGAGATGAGACAGAGTAGGAGCAATTCCTACTCTGCTAATCGATTAAGAGAACCTCAAGTAGCATATGATGCGTTTGAGGTAAACTATGATATTTATCCTGACAAGGTTAATTATATCAATGGTCGTCTCGGTACTAATTTATCGGTATCTGAAATGATGAATATGAAGATTATCTTCGATTTTTCATTTTTTAAACGCCAGATTATGAGGTATCTGGGAGCTACAGAATCTGATTTTGAAAGAATTCAAAGGGACTATGTAGGATTCCTCTCAGTTAACAATACATCGCTATCTATGCGTTGTATTAGACAAACTGATAGTAAATACAGATATCTAATCTGTAAGTTAGATGATAGAGATATTTATAATAAAGCTTTCTGTATACCATCTTCTATTCCATATACATCAGATAGAATTATGGTACATATTGCAGAAGGTCAATTTGATATCATATCTATATACAATAATATGACTAATAGATCTACAGGAATATACTTTGCAGCAGCTGGCAATAAATACTCAGCTATCTTGAAGTATATCTTATCTAAGGGTATAATGTATATGGATATTCATCTATACTTTGATAATGACTCAGCTGGCGAAATAGCTAAGAGACAAATAGAATACTTCATAAAGAATAATATAGCATTCTTTAGAGGATCTAGAGTCTTTGCTCATGTAAATAAAGCAGATAAAGATTATGGTGTATCTATAGATAAGATACAAGATTTCTGTATTCAAATAATATAGTGGTATGGGCTTAAAAGTCCATACCGCTTTATTTTTTTGTCTTAAACATCACATTAATAAAGGAGGTCGACTATGGGTAAATTCCTTGACACTACATATACAGCCACGATAAACTCTATATTAGAGTCTCAAGTTCAACGGCTTGATAATACATTCTATACTTTTACAGATAAAGCTCCTACGACATGTACTTACTACAATATTAATACTAGTAAGAGTACATTAGATGAGTCTACAAACTTAGCTTATAGTTATACTGATGGAGATTCTCCATTAAGATATAATAGAATTAAAGATACAGTTATCTTTGGTCTTGATAGAATTCAAGTCCAAATGGATGCTGGTGATTTTGGTCTTGAATCTGATACAATTGAAGGCGATGCATATATTGTACCTAACGCATTTAAACCATATCCTCAAGACTATTTCATTATCAATCATACTAATGAAGAATACCTCTTCAAAGTTACAAGTGTATCCTTAGATACATTACCTACTGGGGCTAATATGTATAAGATCTCTTATCGTCTAAGCTCTCATGATGGTGATAATACAGATATTGATTCTCTAGTCGTAGAATCTTATACTATGGATACAACTAATATTGGTACAAATCTATCTTTAGTAATCAAAGATGATGATTACGCTTATATTAGTAGACTAGAAAATATCTGTCAGGATATGATTGCTTACTATAGAAGTCTCTTCTATAGTAATAAAACTCAGACTTTTATTTTTTCTTATGATGACCATAATTTCTATGATAGCTATATGATTGAATTCATTAAACGTCATGATATTATGAATTCTGGTGAGTTAGATTATCTACACGTAGCACATCAATTAACTCCGAGAGCTACATTTGCATTAGATTATTCTAAATCTTTCTTCCATTCATTGGAAAGAAAAGATATTGGTACTATATGTAATCCATCTTGTTATGGTATGCTAGTAGAAGATAATACATCTTTACTATACTATAGCTTAGAGAAGTACTACTATATCTTCCATGAATATAAAATGGGTGATTATTGGCAAGTGCCTTCATATGATGATGATACAGTTATGCGTATTAGAGATAATGAACGGTATGAAACCGATGATCTAAACTACTTCAAGAATATTGTTATTGATTACTTTAATGATAATACTGATAAGATGAATAGATATGAAGAATTCTTGATTAAGACTCTAGAAGACTTCAACTATACTATCCCTCAACATGATATATTTTACTACGTTCCTGTGATTATTTATATCCTAGAACGTCAAGTTCAAGCAATATTAAAAAATGTATCACGTTAACATATCAATAATCTTAATGGAGGTACTGCAATGAACAGTGAACTCGATCAATATTTTAAAGAGCAAATTGACGAGAAAGATGCATTTGACGTAATGGTCGATGAGAACGCTTTCTTAGATTCTTTAATTGCTAAAAGAGATATCATTGATGCCATTGAAAATGGTGACGATGATGATGAAATTATGGATGATGAAGATATTGCATTATCTACATTATCCGATGATGATTTAGATGATCTAGCAGATGATAACGATGATTACATCGACTCTGCTATAGATTAATATTTTAAGGAGGATTTTATAATGGCAGATGATAAAACTATCCATCAAGAGCTTGATGATGCAGCTTCTACTGTAGAAGACGTTGTTGCTGACTCCACTGCTACTGATAACGATATGGATAATACTATCGATAACGTCGTTGATGCTATGGATGAAATCGAATTAGATGATGACGATGACAACACTGACATCGATTCCGTAGCTGAGTTAGAAGATGAAGAAATTGATATTGAAGCTGATGATGAAGATGATGCAGCTGAAATTGAATTGCTTTCTGATATCGATCGCACTCATGAAAATGACAGCAAAGATCTTGCTGAAGAAATCGAAGATAACGTTGAGCTTAAAGAAGCTTATGATCTTATCGATGATGAATTAATCGTTTCTATTCAGGAGGCATATGATGAGCACTTTGAAGACTAAACTTGTTAATGTTGAATGCCGTCGTCCAATTCGTTTACGTAACAAATTTGTACGTGGTATCTATCGTGAATTATTAACTGTAGAAGAAATTGCTGATTGCATTTCTCAACAAGCTACAGTACGTGAAATCCTTCCTACTGGTGATACAGTAGTATTAGACTTCACTAACTACAATACAGAGGTTCTTCCTTCTATTTCTGAAGAAGAAGCAGAAGCTGCACGTAAAGAAGCTGAAGCAAAAGCTAAAGCCGCTCGTAAAGAAGCTGAAG
>ENA-OWLL01000255-OWLL01000255.1-metagenome-genome-assembly--contig:-NODE-255-length-14446-cov-5.676881_pt1 | contig 14446 bp, 13 predicted proteins | sample MGYA00245347_ERZ651098 | MGnify/ENA primary metagenome ERZ651098 (study PRJEB26857, sample SAMEA4031767) | metagenome | biome: human; feature: oral; material: saliva | place: Philippines | collected 2014...
TACATAGTTATAATACTTTAAAAGTTTTCTTATTTTACAAGAACAATTTTGATTTTTCTCGCTCAGCACTTAATTTTTTAGAACGAGATTTTAAATGAACTAAAATAGTACCACTTACCAATGTTATCACTATACCAATTAGTAATATTTTCATATCTCGTTGGGCTGCCGGTATATATACTCCGCCTACCGCTTCTCTTAACAATCCTATTGAATAAGTAAATGGTACTTTAGGATATAATGCTTGGAAAAAGCTCGAAGTCATTTGAATTGGGAAGGTTCCTCCTGAACTTCCTAATTGAAGCACCAACAATATAATACAAATAGCTTTTCCTACATTTCCTAAAAGATGAACAATAGTATATATAATAGATGAAAATAAGGATGCTATCAATAATCCATAAAAGACAAATCTATATGGAGATACTGCTTGTGTTCCAAGAATATACATATCGCCCAATGTAATTACTAATGTTTGAAGTAGTGATATTACTAAAAATAATATCCAACGTCCAAAATACTTCTCATATGGTTTATATTTACCTTCTTCATCTTCCACTTTTGTAGTTAATAACGATGACATAAGTAGTGCTCCAACCCATATTGATAGTACTGTATAAAATGGAGTCATTGCAGAACCATAATTTTTAATATGGTACAATTTATTCTCACTAAGTTGAACAGGATTTGCAAAAAATTCTGCTTGCTGTTTATAATCTACTTTCAATAAATTAAACAACATATTTGTGTTAGCTCCTGTCTCGGACTTTTTAATTTCTTCAGTTAACTTCTTAATTTTTTCTTTTGCTTCTGGTAATTCTTTTTGTATAGTTATTAACTTAGCATGAGCTCTTTGAATTTTCACCTCTGTACTTAATATCTTTGCTTCTACTTCTGGTAGTTCATTTTGAGCTCCTATAATTAGCTTAGAGATTTCATTAATATTTATATCTGCTTTAGTTAACACTTTAGCAACTAGCGGAGCAATATCGTCATTCAACCTGTTATCTATATTTGTTGATATTTCGTTAATACGTTTTGTTCGATCAACAAAATCTTTCTTAATATCATCTGCTATTTCATCATAGTTATCTATATTAGTATAAATTTTATTATTTACTTCTTTAACTTTAGTTAAATCATTTTCCAATGTATTGATCTTATTTAATTGATTTTGAAGTATGTTCTCTCCTGATAATTCATTTAAATACTCAAAAATATTTTTTACAACACGTAGTCTTTCTTCTCCCGCTTCTAGTCGAGTATTTAACAACTTCAGTTTTTCTTTTGTTTCTTCTACATTATCTGGTTTACTTTGAATTTTTTGAGCAAGACTATTTGCTTCTCCTGAAACATCTTCTACAACTTTTAAATGATTGCTAATTAGAGGCAGTAATTTCTCATTAAAACTTTGTATATTATTAATTGTTATATCAGCCTTATCTGCTAACATAATACTATTGGTAGAAAATCTATCAATATCCGGCAAAGTCTGTTGAATAGTATTAAGAATCTTTTGTCCCTGTTCCGTCTTACCTATTAGTTCAGATAGAACATTTTCGTAATTTGAGAAATTATCGTTTAATTTAAAAATCTCTTCCTTCATCTTCTCTATTGAAGGTAAATTTTGTTCAAATTTAATTCCAGCCTCATGTAACTTCTCAAAAATAACACCATTGGCTATTTCTACGAAAGATTTGCTGATATTATTCGCAATCGCTGAAGCCCCACTATTTGTTATTTTTGGACTTATCGCATTTATTTTCTCATTAACAGTATATTCAATAGTCGCCTTTTTAGGAACTCCCCTGCTCACAGATGTTATATCGTCACTAAAACTTTTGGGAATTACTATACTCGCATAATAATCCCCTATCTTCACTCCATCTTCTGCCTCTTGCTTATTTTTTACAAACTGCCAATCAAGGTTTTTATTGTTTTTTAACCCTTCTACCAAATTCTCTCCTAGATTGACTTTTTGTCCGCTCACCTCAGCACCACTATCTTCTGTAACTACTGCAACTTTTATATTATTAGTATGACCATATGGATCCCATGCTGAAAGTATATTTGGCCATGCATACATTGAAGGTAATAGAATTAGGCCAATTATTACTATCCACGTCCTTGTTTTTCGAAAAATCTCCCTTATATCATTTTTAAAAATTTCTATAATATTTTTCAAATTACAAGTCTCCTTTCTTTTTTAAAAATATTAGAGGTATTGAGAATCTCTAATTAGTGATAATCTATTCTATCAAAAAAGATATCTATTGTCAAAATACTTTTATTAACTGTAACTGCTATTCTAAATACAAAACAACATTTTCTTTAGTTGATTTTTTCAAATCTATTATTCGTTGGTTGCTACTTCCTCTAAAACGCAAGCTTAAATCTTTTAAAAAAATCATAAATGGCCCATCTACCAAAACATCACATAAAGATAACAACTCTTTTTTATCTTCACTTCCATTTAAAAGTTGTTCATAAGTATAACCACTGTAAATCCAAATATCTTTTTCATCTCCAAACTCTTCTCGTACTCTTTTAGCTAAAGAAATTGCAACTTGTGTATTTAAAAATGGTTCTCCTCCAAGAATAGTTAGACCTTGAACATATGTATGTCTTAAGTCATCTATTATTTTATCTTCTATTTCTTTTGTGTATTCTTGTCCTACATTAAAGTTTTGAATACTTTCATTAAAACATTCTTTGCATGCAAACAAACAACCACTTAAATATATAGAACATCTTATTCCTTCTCCGTCTACAAACTGGAATGGTTTATAATCCGCATATTTTTTCTTTGAATAATTAGCAGCCGTCCAAAAATCTTGAGGATCTTTATATGTCTTAATAAGACATGTTGGTTTATCTATCGTTTTGTTAATATCACTATATTCAGACATATCAATTGTCTTAAGTATTGTTCTTAATTTTTCTTCTCTTGACATTTTATCACCTCTGTTTAATTATAATATCACTTTTAAAAATTAATTACCAATTTTTTATGAAGCATTCTAAAAATTTAAAAATCGCTATTTTAAATTTTAGTAAACTGCTTTATAATAAGTATATCATTTAAAATAACGAGGAATTTTAATATGCGTATTCTTATTACAGGATTTGATAACTTCGGTGGAGAGAGTATCAATCCTTCTAATCTTGCAATTAACAAATTGCCTAATAAATTAAAAAATATAGAAATTAAAAAAGTAACTTTGCCTACTGTGTTTAAAGAATCTTCGATTATTCTCGAAAAAAATATAAATAACTTTAATCCAAATATTGTTATTTGTGTTGGCCAGGCTGGTGGACGTGATAAAATTACAGTTGAGCGTGTTGCTATAAATATCGATGATGCTCGTATAGGTGATAATAAAAATAATACTCCTATTGACGAAATTATCCGTAAAGATGGAGAAAATGCTTATTTCTCTACTCTTCCTATTAAGGCACTTGTAGCTGAATTAACAAAAAACAATATCCCAGCTGCTATTTCTAATACCGCTGGTACATTTGTATGTAATCATATTATGTATGAGTCTCTTTACTTATCAAAAACAAAATTCAATAATTTTTCTGCTGGATTTATACATATTCCTTATATTAAAGAACAAGTTGAAAATAAACCAGATATTCCATTTATGCAACTTGAAATGATAATAGATGCACTAAAAATAATTATTGCAACTTCTGCTGAATTTCATCAAAAAAATGATATAAAAATAACTGGTGGATATGAACATTAATTCTTTAATATATCTAAAAATCAAAAACTAACTAGGAGGCTTTTGTGAAAAATTATACAATAGGAAATCCACTTGGTATTAAGCCAATAAAAAAATTACTTATATCCTTTGCTTGGCCAGCAATAACAGCTAATATAATAAACGCATTATATAGTATTGTTGACCAAATCTTTATTGGACAAGGAGTTGGTTATTTAGGGAATGCAGCAACTAACATAGCTTTCCCTATAACTACTATATGTCTTGCTCTTGGTCTTATGATTGGTATTGGAGCAGCCGCCAATTTCAACCTAGAACTTGGCCGAGGAAATCCAGAAAAAGCCAAAGCTGTAGTTGGAACATCTGTATCATCACTTTTTATTATAGGTGTTATTTTAACAATTTTAATTCATATATTTTTAGAACCACTTATGTACGCTTTTGGTTCTACTGATGAAATATTACCTTATGCAAAAACATTTGCTAGCATCTCTTCTTTAGGTATCCCTTTCTTACTTCTGTCAATTAGTACCAACCCGATGGTTCGTTCTGATAATAGTCCGAAGTATTCTATGTACGCCATAGTATTGGGTGCCGTTTTGAATATTATTCTAAATCCCATTTTTATTTTTGGATTTGGATGGGGAATTGCTGGTTCTGCTTGGGCTACTGTTATTAGCCAATTTATATCAGCAGCAATACTATTATTTTATTTTCCTAGATTTAAGAGTGTTAAATTCTATAAGAAAGATTTTATACCTAAGTTTTCATTGTTAAAAATATCTATAGCTTTAGGAATGACATCATTTGTTTTTCAAGGGTCTAATATGATTACTCAAGTTGTAACTAACAATCTACTTAATACCTATGGTTCACAATCCATCTATGGCAATGATATACCTATTGCAGTTGCTGGAATTGTAGCCAAAGTTAATATAATATTTGTTTCTATAATTATCGGTCTCGTTCAAGGAGCTCAACCTATTTTTGGTTTCAACTATGGAGCAAAAGATTACAATCGTGTACGTGAAACTATGCACTATATGATGAAATACGCGATAATTATCTCTGTAGTATTCTTTGCAATATTCGAGATATTTCCTAAACAAATTGTAGCTACTTTCGGTAATGGTAATGAACTATACTTTGAATTCGCAGTTAGATATATGAGATTTTTCTTATTATTTACTTTTATCAACGGTATTCATATTTCTAGTTCAACATTTTTTTCTGCTATTGGTAAACCCAAAATTGGTGTTACAGTAGCACTTACTAAACAAATGATTATTTTACTACCTACATTATTAGTCTTATCTCATTTCTTTGGAATTGATGGTATAATATATGCCACACCTATAACTGATATTTGTGCATTTAGTGTTTCATTATTTTTCTTAACTAGAGAATTTAGACGTATGCCAAAGTGAAGAAATAGTCTATAGTTTAAAACTATAGACTATTTCTTATTATCTTGTTGCTACATATTTAAGATCTTCTTTGTGTTTTGCTAAGAAATCGTTCATTTCATTATCTGGGATTAGACGAAGATATAGATTCGAACGAATTGTTTCGTCTTCTTCACGACAAGTAGATAATACAAGATACTTATCATTTCCTTTTAATTGAACATTATCATTTTTAGTTCTAGCATCTTTCTTAACATTTGTTAATTGTTTTAGGAAATCTTCATCATTTTCGAAATCTAAACGGTAAAATGATGTTGTTTCTGGAACAATTGTTAAGAATGCTACTTCATAATAATATTTTCTCTCTGGAGTCTCAATCACAACATATTTGTGTTGATCCATAAACTCTTGTTTATCATAGAAATTCACGTCATTAAACATACGATTGTCGGCAACCTTACTTCCACGTGCGTGACCAAATAACCAAGTTAATCTGTCACCAAAGTTTTTCTTATTATCAGCATCCATAAATACTGTACCTAAGTAAGGCTCTATTTTACCTTCAAAAGTTTTATCTAAGTATGTTTCATTGTCGTTAGTTTGAACAACAGGCTCGTCTAATTTTGTTCCTGGTGCATAAACGTAAGCTACTACTTCATTATTAATTTTAGATAAATCCGCAAAACGTTTTGATAAATATTCTTTTTCTTCTGCGCTTACTTTATACGTTGCTTGTGATGAATTTGAATTAGAATTATCGTCTTTACTACATCCTGATACAGATACAGCAGAAACCACCAAAGCAATTGCTAATAGTAAGGTAGAAAAAATCTTTTTAAAATTAAATACTTTTTTCATTATATTTTCCCCTCATATTTTAGTTTACTTCTTTGTATTATACACTATATTTTTTATTTTTTCTATTAATTTTGTATATATAGTTTTAAATTCTTATCTAACAACTACTGCTGTTCCTGTAGCTGTAACTAAAAGCATATTGTTACCATCGCCTCCTAGAGCATCAAAATCAATTCTAACTCCGATAACCGCATTAGCTCCCATTGCTTCTGCACGAGCTTCTAATTCTTTTAAAGCTTCAGCTCTTGCTTGAATAATTTCATCTTCGTACCCTTTGACTCTTCCACCAAAAAGGTTTCGAATTCCTGCTCCTAAATCTTTTAGGAAGTTAATTCCCGCTACTACTTCCCCAGTAGCAAGTCCTCTATACTCCACTATTTCCATACCTGGAACATCTTGTGTTGTTGTAATTATCATGTTAATTCCTCCCATTTTATAATTTTTTATATTTATAATTAGTCAACTAGAATATCTATTACCTCTTCTAGTGTTGCTCCTAAGAAGTATGAATTGATATCTATTTGCTCTAGTACTTTCTGAATATCTTCTTTTTGGTATTTTACCCCTACCAATTTCTTAGCAATATCTTCAACATCCATCACTCCAAAGAAATCTCCAAAGAACTTAATACTCGTAATAGCACCTTGCTCTACCATAATGTTAGCTTCAATTTTACCTGTTTTAAGTCTTCTATTACGTTTGATATTGAAGTCTGGATTTTTTCCATATACCCAATCCCAAGAGTTGTTTTTTTCTTCTTGTATTGCTAAAATAGCTTTTTCATCTTCTTCAGTAGCAACAAAGTCAGTCATTTCATATTTTTCACTCATATATTTTTTAAGTGCTACTACGAAATCTGCTACTGTCATTTCTTGATTAGGTAAGTGATTTTTAATGTTTGTAACTCTTGAACGAACTGATTTGATACCTTTTGACTCAATTTTATCTTTTGATACTTTTAAAGCATTTGCTAATACTGAAGTATCAACATCAAACATTAAACATCCATGATGCATAATACGTCCTGAACGAACATATTGTGCATTACCACAGAATTTTTGCCCATCTATTTCAAGGTCATTACGTCCTGTAAACTCAGCTTTTACGCCTAATGAAGCCAATGCATCTATAACTGGTTGTGAAAATGATTTAAAATCAAACTCTTCTCCGCTACGTCCATTAGAAATAATAGTATAATTTAAATTATTTAAATCATGATAGACAGCTCCTCCACCACTTACACGACGAACTATTTTTATATCATTGTCATCACAGAATCTTTGGTTGACTTCTTCTGTTGTATTTTGGTTTTTACCTACTACTATACATGGTGAATTTATCCATAACATAAAAACATCATCTTTCTTAGCAAGCTCATTAAATGCATAAAGCTCTAACGCTGTATTGTAGCGTGGATCATTACTTTTTGATTCTATATATATCATTTTATTCTCCTTAGTTTATAAAACTTATTTTACTATAATCATTATAATACAAAAAGTACTTTTCATAAACAAAAATACTTTTATTTTTCATAAAAGAATTGAACTTTTCAAACAAACTTAGCTTATATTATGATATAATAAAAGGATAATTAGAAAAATACTTTAAAGGAGTTCGTCTATTTATGACAAAAATTATTTTAACTGGTGATAGACCAACTGGAAAACTTCATTTAGGTCACTATGTTGGCTCTTTAAAAAACAGAGTTGCTTTACAAAATGAAAAAGATACTGATATTTTTATTATGATTGCCGATCAACAAGCTCTTACTGATAATGCTGATAACCCTGAAAAAGTTATTCAAAACATTACAGAAGTTGCTTTAGACTATTTAGCTGTTGGTATTGATCCAACTAAGTCTACTATCTTTATTCAATCACAAATTCCACAGCTTGCAGAATTATATATGTATTATATGAACTTAGTAACAGTATCAAGACTTCAACGTAACCCTACTGTTAAACAAGAAATAAATGATAAAAAATTCGGAGAAAGCATACCTGCTGGATTCTTCACTTATCCAGTTAGTCAAGCAGCTGACATAACTGCATTTAAAGCTACTCACGTACCAGTAGGTGAAGATCAAAAACCTATGCTTGAACAAACACGTGAAATTGTTAGAGACTTCAATAGAACTTATAATAAAGAAGTTCTTGTTCTTCCAGAAATAGTACTTCCTCCAAAAAATCATGCACGTCTTGTAGGAATCGACGGACAAGGTAAGATGAGTAAAAGTCTTAACAATGGTATCTATCTAGGAGATAGTGAAGAAAATATCAAAGCTAAAATCATGAAAATGTACACTGATCCTAATCACATTCGTGTTGAAGATCCTGGGCAAGTTGAAGGAAATGTTGTCTTTACATATTTAGATATTTTTGATCCTCGTACTGATGAGGTAGCTGAACTAAAAGAACACTACAGACGTGGTGGTCTTGGCGATATGAAACTTAAACGACGTCTTAACGAAGTTATGCAAGAGTATTTACGCCCAATTAGAGAGCGTCGCGAGGAATTCGCAAAAGATAAAGCTGAAGTATATAATATGCTAAAAGCTGGTAGTGAAAAAGCAGAAAAAGTTGCTGCTGCTACACTTGATGAAGTAAAAGATGCAATGGGAATTAATTATTTTAAAAAATAAATTTTATTACACTATAAGGTAATCAACCTTTAGTAAAGGTTATAAATTATTAACATTTTCGATAAGGAGAAGCTATGGCTAAAAGAAGAAAAAAACAGTTTTCTCTATTTTCTATAATTTCAATTCTAATAATTATTCTTCTCGCACTTATTATTAGTCGATATACCTTTAATAAAGGAAATTCGGCTACACCATTCCAAGAAACATCAACTATCCCACAAGATGTTATTAAGTCACTAATTGCTCCAAGTGAAAATGAAGCAAATGATAATACTAAATATAAGATTTTAAACAATAACAATCCATATTTTAGTAAAGAGGATTTATCTACAACATCTTTTGAAAATTACAGTCCACTAGATACTCTAGGACGTGTCGGACAAGCCAATGGCATTATTGGTGTAGAACTTATGCCTACTGATCGTCGTGGAGAAATAGCACATATTCGTCCTAGTGGTTGGCAAAGTAACAGAGGTAGTCATATCTATGATCGTTGTCACCTTATTGCATTTCAACTAGCTGGCGAAAATGATAATAATAGAAATTTAATGACTGGAACAAGATTTATGAATCTCAACATGATTCCTTTTGAAAATGAAGTTGCAGATTATGTTAAAAAAACAAAAAAACATGTTCGTTATCGTGTTACTCCTATATTTAAAGATAACGATCTTGTTGCTCAAGGCGTTATTATGGAAGCTATGTCTGTAGAAGATAGTGGAGCAAGTGTAAAGTACAATGTCTTTATCTACAACTTCCAAAAAGGAGTAGTGATTGATTATAAAACTGGAAAATATACTACAAAATAACAAAATAGACTTTGGAGTCAAAAATGACTTCAAAGTCTATTTTCATTAATTTTTCTTTATAAATTTCTCAGCTATAGCTAAACTTATTACTAGCAATAAAATTGCTCCTGACCATATTAAGACACTATATGGATTATCATGTTGAACAATTATAAGTCTAACTATCGCGGTTATTCCAATATAGATAAAGTACCTCAATGGAAAATGATAATTATTTTTGAAATATTTCACTATCAACGCTACAAACTCAAAATATAAAAAGAATACTACAATTTCTTCAATAAAGTTTTGATAACTTCCTTGTGAAGTTAAAAATTTCATTCCTTCATCAAAGATTTCTTTTGCTTCTATCAATAAACCAAATGATAATAAAATCCCTATTATAAGCAATCCAAGGTTCATTACCCATAAAAATATATTTGATATGTTTTTAGCAAATTTATCCATCACACTCTCCTTTAATATTTTCTGTAATAAATTTAACATAAACCTTATTATATGTCATTTTATCAGCTCATATCTTCTTTTTTTCTGGGCATATCTTTTATCTTTTATTTATTTAAATGGTAAAATAGTAACAGATTGGAGATTTTTATGATAGAACTAAAATATATACAAAAAGAAAATTTAAAAGAACTATATAATATTATTTATACCTCTGAAAATCCAGAATGGAGTAAATATAACGCACCATATTTTAATGAATATAAATTTCTAGATTTTGATGTTTTTCTTTTAACTAATCATCATGAATTTTATCTTAGCGATAGATGCTGTGGAATTTTTGTCGATAGCAAGTTAATAGGTATCGTCACTCGTCATTGGGAATGTTTTGCTACACGTTGGTTAGAAATCGGTATTATTATTTATGATGAATCTTACTGGTCTTGTGGAATTGGACAAACAGCACTAAAAAAATGGATAAAAGATTGTTTTATCAAATACCCCGAGATTGAACGAGTAGGTTTGACGACATGGAGTGGTAATCATGGAATGATGCGTCTTGCTGAAAAATTAGGGTTAATTCTTGAGGGAAGACTTCGCAAAGTTAGGTACTATAACGGTACTTATTATGATTCAGTAAAATACGGAATACTGCGTGAAGAGTTTTTTAATAGCCAAATTGAAAATGAACATTCTAATAAATTATAATAACTTTAACCTTACAAAAAGCGACTAACTAATGTTAGTCGCTTTTTACTTATTTAAACTATATTATTTTGTTTTTTTCTTAGGTGCATGGATACACATATCGATGCAATCAGCCATAGCTTCGTATAATGCTTCTGAGTATGTTGGGTGTCCATGAATTATATCCATTACATCATCAATAGTCATTTCAGTTTGGATTAATGTAGAACCTTCGTTGATGATTTCCGCAGCAACTGGACCTACAATATGAATACCTAAGATTTCTCTGTATTTAGTATCCATAATTACTTTTACAAATCCTTCACCTTGGTTAGATGCTAATGAACGTCCGTTAGCAGCAAAGTTAAATCTACCAACTTTAACATCATATTTTTCACGTGCTTGATCTTCAGTTAAACCAACCATAGCAATCTCGGGGTGTGTATAAATTGCTGCTGGTGTAGATTTAAGATCAACTTTCTTAGAATGACCCATTGCATTTTCAGCTGCAACTTCTCCCATCTTGAATGCTGCGTGAGCTAACATCTTAGTACCATTGATATCTCCTGGTGCATAGATTCCTTTAATAGATGTTTCCATGTACTCGTCAACTTTAACACGTCCACGTTCCATTTCAAATTTATCTGCTAATTCTCCTAAACATGTATTATCTGGAACACGTCCAATAGATAATAATACTTTATCTGCAACGATATCTTCTTTACCTTCAACTTTAACTACTACTTCGTGACCTTTATCAACGATTTCTAATAATTTAGTTGAAGTAAGTACGTTAATACCTTGTTTTCTAAATTGTTTTTCTAATGCTACAGACGCATCTTTATCCATATTAGCGATTAGTCTATCTGCCATTTCAACGATAGTAACTTTAGAACCAAATGTAGCAAATGCTTGACCTAATTCAGAACCGATTACTCCACCACCGATTACAGCTAATCTTGATGGTACTTCTTTAATGTCTAAGAATTCATCACTTGTAAGAACTTTTTCACTGTCCATACCTGGAATATTAATTCTACTTACTTTAGAACCTCCAGCTAAAATTACTCTGTCAGCGTCAATTGTAGTGTGCTCATCAACAACAACTTTTTTGTCAGCTGTAAGTTGTCCAACACCATTAAATACTTTAACTCCGTAAGATTTAAGTAATCCTGCTACTCCACCAGATAATGTTTTAGATACTTTATCTTTAACTGCTACAGTTTTCTCCATGTCAACTGTAAATGCATCATTTACAAGTTTAATACCACGGTCTTTTGCAGAACGAATGTGGTTAATAATTTCTGCATTGTGTAAGAATGTTTTTGTTGGAATACATCCACGATTTAAGCATGTTCCACCTAATTCGCGATTTTCTACTAATGCTACTTTTCCACCTAATTGAGCTGCTTTAATCGCCGCTACATATCCTGCAGGTCCACCACCAATTACAGCTACGTCATATTCACCACGACGTTCACGTTTTGGCAATACATCTTCTTTTTTAGTTTCAGGAACTTTAACGTCTGCTGCTACTTCTTTTACTACTTCTTGAGCTACTGCAGTTGCACCATCTGCTCCAGGAACTTCTTCTCCAGGTTGTCCAATCCATGCTATAGTTTGAACTACAGGTACAGTTGACCCAGCTGGATAAAGAATTTTTAATAAAGTTCCGCTAGCTTCAGCCTCAACTTCCATATTAACTTTGTCAGTTACGATTTCTAGTAGGACTTCTCCTTCTTTTACTTCGTCACCTTCTTGCTTAAACCATTGTACGATTTCGCCTTCTTCCATTTCACTTCCGGCTTTTGGCATAATAACTTCTACTGCCATATTATAATCACTCCTTAATACACTTTATCTTGTTTTCTTCTATTATTATATCATTATTAGATTAGTAATGATAGTGGATTTTCGATAGCTTCTTTCAGAGTCTTCATGAATTTAGCTCCTTCTAATCCGTCAACTACACGGTGATCTGCTGTTAATGTTAATGTCATAATAGGTCTTACAGTGATTTCACCATTTAATACTACAGGTTTTTGAACTGTAGCACTTACTCCTAAAATTGCTGTGTTAGGTTGGTTGATAATTGGCACGAAGCTTTTAACTCCATACATACCTAAGTTACTGATTGTAAATGTTGAATCTGCCATTTCATCTGGTTTTAATTTACCAGCAAGAGCTTTTGTTGTAATTTCTTTAGAAGCTACTACAAGCTCTTTTAGACTCATCTTATCAGCACCTTTAATTACTGGCACTACTAATCCGCTATCCATACCAACGGCAATTGATAAGTTTACATAGTGGTGTAAATACATTTCTTTTTCATCACTAGATAATGAAGCATTTACATATGGGTGTTTCATTAATGATTTAATTACTGCTAATGAAATAAAGTCTGTAACAGTTGCTTTTTTGCCTGTTTCTTCGATAATTGCGTCAACAACTTTCTTACGTAATGCTAACAGCTCAGTCATATCAACTTCTACATTAACAACAAATGTTGGCGCACTAAAGTAAGATTCACTCATACGTTTAGAAATAACTTTACGCATTGGTGACATAGGTACTGTTTCAACAACACCCCATTGATTTTCATTTGGAGCTTTTGGTGCTTTCGCTGCTTTTGGAGCAACTTCTGCTTTTGGAGCTGCTTCAGCTTTTTGTGCACCATGTAGAACTGATAGTACATCAGCTTTTACAATCTTACCATTAGGTCCTGTTCCTACTATACTCTCAGCATTAATTCCTTCCATTTGCGCTATACGAGCTGCAAGTGGTGAAATTTTAACTTTAGAGTTAAGTTTATATTCTAATACATCATCTTTATGGATACGACCTTTAGATCCTGTTCCTTGAACTTTAGATAAATCAATTCCTTTTTTACGCGCATATGCTCTTGCAGCTGGTGTTGCACGAATACCAGAATAGTCTACCACTTCTACTTCTTTGACAGGTGTATAATCAACTTTTTTCTCAACTATTGTTTCAGCTGGAGCAACTTCTCCTGTTTCGCTAGCACCTGGAATAGCTTCACCTGGTTCACCTATCCAAGCAATTGTTTTAACAACTGGTACAACATCCCCTGCTTGAGCTAAAATTTTTAATAATGTTCCGCTAGCATCAGCTTCAACTTCCATATTTACTTTGTCTGTTACAATCTCTAAAAGGACTTCTCCTGCTTCGACATGGTCTCCTTCATTTTTAAACCATTGTACGATTTCGCCCTCTTCCATTTCACTACCGGCTTTTGGCATTATAACCTCTACTGCCATGTTTTATTCACATCCTTCGCTAACTATATTTTTATTTTTTATTTACAGCTTTTCTAATAGTTTCTTTGATGTCTTCTACATCAGGTACAACTAATTTCTCTAAGTTTTTAGCTGATGGAATGTGTGTGTCAGCACCAGCAACACGGTAAATTGGGCTATCTAAGAAATCAAATGCATCACTTTCTGCGATACGAGCAACGATTTCTCCACCGAATCCACCAGTTTTGAATGAGTCGTGACATACTACTAATTTTCCTGTTTTTTGTACAGATTTAACTATTAAGTCTGTATCTAATGGCACTAAAGTAATTGGGTCCACTACTTCTACTGAAATTCCTTCTTCTTTAAGTTCTTCAGCAGCTTTTAAGCTACGTTCTAACATTCTTCCCCAAGATACTAATGTTACATCAGTACCTTCAACTTTAATGTCACCTTTACCGATCACACCAATTTTACCTACTTCAACTTCACCTTTATGTCCGAATAACGATTTTGGTTCGATATAGATAACTGGGTTGTTATCTCTAATTGCAGCTCTTAAGATTGAATAAACATCTCCAGCTGTTCCTGGTGCTACTACTTTAAGACC
>ENA-OWLL01000257-OWLL01000257.1-metagenome-genome-assembly--contig:-NODE-257-length-14386-cov-5.865048_pt1 | contig 14386 bp, 14 predicted proteins | sample MGYA00245347_ERZ651098 | MGnify/ENA primary metagenome ERZ651098 (study PRJEB26857, sample SAMEA4031767) | metagenome | biome: human; feature: oral; material: saliva | place: Philippines | collected 2014...
ATCCATAAAGGGGGAAAGGTAGTTCGCCAATTCATCATAGGCGGTGAGGATGGGAAATATCTGCGCATAGGGGCGATTGAGGAACTCAATGGCGTGTGGAAAGGTGCAATACTTGCCATTCTCGTAGATTTTGAGAAACCAAATGATGGCAGCGAGTAAGATGATAGGTGACTCCACAAAGAAGTCGCCTTGTTTCTGTATCCACGAGCGGTTGAGATTGAGCATAATCGTGTAAGCACTTTCGTAAGCATCCGAGATGTCCGTCATAAAACTAGGATTGATGGGATTGCAGCGGTGCGATTTTCGAGGGTCATCAAAGTTGATAACGAAGAATTGGGGTTTAACCTCATAAGCATCCAAATGATGGAGCAAATGATTGTAGGCAATCTCTGAGAGGTCAGGAAATTTGTAGTCGTAGATGTACATCGCAAAACCTTTTTCAATCTGTTGCTTGATGTAGTTGTTCACAATGGCATAAGACTTACCCGAGCCCGGTGTGCCGAGGACCATCGAAGCACGGAAAGGATTGACGATGTTGATCCACCCTTTGTTCCATTTCTTTTTGTAGTAAAAGCGTGTCGGCAAGTTCACCGAATACTCGTTTTGCATCAGCCGTGTTTCTTGCATAAAACTCTCGTTTTCCATATTGAAAACGTCATCCATCAGGTTGTTTTTGAGCAAACGACTCATCCACACTCCAGCCATCAATAGGCAGATATAACCTAGGGACAAAGAGAAGATGTAGAGTGATGCTGCACCTACTGCCGATATGGGCAAAACGAGCAACCACCAATTGAGAAAGAAAAGCACAAAGCCCACGGCAAGGGCTGAGTAAATCATTCCCCACGTTATCTTTTCTTCCTTGACGCCCTTGGTGCCTAGGCAAGAAAGCCCAAGGAAGACTACGCAAAAGAGCTTTGTCCAGAGAATGGAGGAGAACAGACCTGTCGTGCGTTGAAAATTGAGTAGGATTTTGTCGATTATAGCCAGCGTGAAGTGCCACGTTTCAAATGCGCTATAACAAAACCAATAGCAGTTGATGAGGAGAAAGAGTACGGATATGCCTCGCATAAAGTCCATAATCTTTCCCAATGCTCGTAAATCGTCTTCTTGTGCCATAGTGATATGTGTTTGTTTGAATGGTGTTTGAATACTATGATAATCCCTTTAGAACTAGTGCTTTCTTCTTCCCAATCGCACCCTACTCTGTCTGCGCAGTTTGCGTTGCCAAGCCGCTTCTTTCCAATCATCATTCCCTGCCGGTGCTGCCAAAGCATCTAAGGTGTCGTCTAAGAGTTCGTCAATGAGACTATCGCTTTCTGAGTTGTCGTGAGAAACGTCGGACTTTTTTGGAAAAACGTGGGAGATTTTTTGAGAAAGGTCCCTTGTTTTTTCTCTTCCTTCAGCACCTTCCCAAAGGCTGTTGGGATAACGTCTTTCATCCAAGAAAGGATTCTGTCTGGTGTCTTGCAGATATTGGGCAAAGACGTTGGCAGAATATCCCTTACCCAAACGTGAACCATTGAGGGCTATCCCTTCTTTGTAGTCAATGAAGGTGATGCCATAGATGCGCCCTACCTTATTTCTGCGAAGCACTACTCTCAACCCTTGTTGGATAAGGTTTTTCGTCAAATCGGCTTCTGACGAGGGGGAAGTGCGCATCGCCATAAGTACGCGTTGCCTTACCTTGGGTATATCTGTTTTTAGCGCAAACTTTGAGCGTTTGATGTGGTTGGTGATAGCGGTATGCCCCAGTCCTCGACCTAGTTCAGAGGCTGCAATGGGCATACTTTCTTTTCTGCCCTCATCATCTGTGAGGAGGTAGACCAGTCCATCATAGCGTTTGCCCCGAACTTCTGTTTTCACTTCTTCAGCTGTGAGATGATAGTGTGCGAGTATGGCATTGAGTTCTCCCAAAGAAGCGAACTTGTAGTGTGCAAGTACGGCACGAAGCACTTTTTCTACCTTTGTTTTTCTATTCTCCACGGACTCATTGAGCGTTTCTTTTGTACTTGCTTTTTGAAGCACTTGCTCTTGGGTCGGCGTACTGGGTATCAATTCATATTTTTGCTCCAGAGCATCTGTGATACGCTTGCTTCTTCGCTTTTCAAACCCATCATTGATTTTCTCTCCTTGTTCATTTACGCGCAAAGAAACGATGTGAATGTGTTCTCGCTCGATGTCGTGATGCTTAAACACGATGTAGGGTTGTGAGCCGTAGCCGAGTGCCTGCATATATTCCTCGGCTAAGGTGGCTAGCCTCTCATCCGACAAGCGTTCATCGGGGTGAGGATTGAGGGAACAATGGAAGACGGTCTTCTTTGTTCGGCAATGTTGCGGAAGGAGTGCCTGCATATCTCGCAGTACTTCTTCCATCTTAAATTCCCCTTCTGCTGGTTGATAGAGTCCTTTGGATAGAATGACTTCGGCATCTCCTTTTTCCACTTTCTTAAAGTTGTAGCCTAGCGCACCACCGAGGTTTTCTGTGGCAGAAATTTTGGCAATCATCGTTTGCGATAGTCAATGGTGAGGGCAATAACTTGGGATTGCAGCGCAAGGATTTGCGTGGAATAGTGCGTCAATTTCTCTAGCATCACCTGTGCTGTCTTAACGGAATGATAGGTGTTGAGGGCGCGTACGGCTTGGTTATAGAGGATGCCAATCTTATGTATTTGTGCTGTGAATTCCGATAGCTTTCGGTTGTATTCCACGGCTGATTTATCTACGGAGATGACCTTAAATTCTTCACCCAACAAGCGAGCGCGCACAAAGTCGGACTTTGTTTTTGCTCCCGAACGCTGGAACAAATCAATAATTTTCTGTTGGTCTTTGGGATTAGGAAGGCGTACGTGCCAATTGTCCCACCGAGGGTTATCGGAGTTTAAGCCCTCAGTGGAGGGATTGCTTTGCTGTTTCATGTGTTTCTTCTTTACTGACGACTTTGGAGTTCAGCATTTCCTCGCACCGAGGCAAGGAGTTTTTGTGAGACAAACCGCGGTTTGTGTTACAAAGACACACCTTGCCAGTAAAAAGAGTTGATGCTGAGGAAGCATCCAGCCCTTAGTGGGCTGTTTCCTTCGGTCGTGTTAGGGGTTGTATTTGTTCGTCTGCAAAGTTACAGCCTAAACTTAAATCATTCAATACGAAAGGATTACCCAATTCATCCCTATTTTTCCCTCTTTTCTCCTTTTCTTGTGAGTGGACTAAAAACTAAGTTCTTTTGCAGAGTCAAAAGGTCTGTATAGACTGAGCTAAAGACATACAAATAGACTGACTCATTGACCAATTGACTCATTGACTCATTGACTAACTGACTAATTGACCAATTGACTTAAGTCTATGAGTCTATACAGAAAAAAGTCTAAGCATTACGACCTATAAACACGATTCATTATGCAACAGAAAGTATCACGACCTCTATTCTTAGGCTTCGCTTCTCAAAAAGGTGGAGTGGGAAAAAGCAGTTTAGCCGAAGTCTTGGCTGCGGTGCTGTATTATGAGCGTGGGATTCCTCTTGTTGTCATGGATTGTGACGCAACACAAGAGTCGTTCTATAAGTTACGAGAGCGCGAACGCGACCTTATCGAGTCGGATGCCAAGATACAAGCTGAGATGAAAGCCTATTTCACGCGCTTAGGGAAACCTTCCTATACGATATTACGCGCCAAACCCGAAGATGCTCTCACGCTGGTGCAACAATATCTCGACACACAAGGAAGAGGAGAACGACTTGTAATCTTTGATTTCCCAGGACACGCCAGCACAGAGAGTTTGTTGCGCTTTTCTGTGGAGATGGATTTCATCATCTCTCCCATCGAAGCCGACCCTCAGTCCTTAGCGTCTTCTTTTGCCTATGCTCGCACCATCCGTGATTTGGGATTAGGCTTTGAAGACGCACGCATTGAAGACTTCTTCTTTCTCTGGAATAAGGTAAACCGCAGTGCAAATCCCACGATTCAACAGGTTTTTACGGACTATGCCAAGCAAGAGGGTTTGAGTATGTTTGATACTTGCATCTATCATTCGGTGAAGATTGCACGAGAATTACAAGCTGCAGGAGGAGTCAAGACTTGTTTCCGCAGTTCTTATCTTGCGCCTGCTCCGATGTATCGCGCTGCCCTTGGCATTGATGCGTGGGTGGATGAGGTGATGGAGAAGTTACACCTTATAAATCTAAAGTCTGATGAGTAGTCTGAAGGAACAACGCGATAAAATTTTCCAAGAGAAACTCCAAGAATTGGGAGATATGGGTACGAAGGAACGAACGCTAGAAGATGCGCCTTTCTATGACAAGCCCGTAACTTCCCTTGCGATTCCTCCAAAAGAGAAAAAGGAGGAGGAGATCACGAGTGAGTCCACATCAACGATTTCATTTTCTCAATATGCAGACCTTTATTTGACCGCCAATAGTACCAAAGGTGCGAAATCGGGATTCACCATTCGCACAGAGGTGTTGCAAACACTGCGACACGTGCTGAGTGATTTGCGGTCTGACACGACACTCTCGAGTTACATTGAACGCATTATCGTGGAACATCTTCGCACGCACCAACAATTGCTCAACAAGGAAATTGTCAAACGCAAGAAGGAACAAACCATACAACTATGATTACTGCTTTTCTACTCAACATTTTGCTCCTTTTCTCCATCCTTTGGGTGGCGATGGGGCTGATTTATACCTTTCATCGTTGGAGAAGTGGATGTTCAACTCCACAGAAAGTTGTACCTCAAACGAATACGCAGCAAGATACACCCCAAGTTGCTGAAGAGCATATCCTTGTGGGCAAAAGCAAAGGATTGACGACACAAATTATTGCTCCGACCTCCGATGTGGACGCCACTGAAAAATATAGTGAGGAGTCGGCTAATGTTATTGCAGAGAAAAACGAAGACTCCCACGAACAGACCGAAGAGAGTGAAATCGCGGTGGACTATACCCTAGAAGAAGAAGTGGATGAGGAGGAGGTGCTTCGCGAAGAAATCCTTTGGCAAGACAATGCTACTACCGATGTTTCGCCCACTAGCATTCTCACTCGCGACTTAGTGCGATTGAATCATTGGCACAAACAAGATGATAGTCTTGATGAGGAGGACGAAACGGAGGTTGTCCATACGCTCCAAAGCCTGAAAGGTACGGACTTATTGGCGCAATATAAAGCTCAACTCTCCCAAGAAGAAAGGGTGCATCAGAAACTCTTGCAAGCCATTGACAAGGCTGAAACAGAAGAACAAGAAATGGAGAAAGAAGAAAAAGAATCTTCTAACTCCATTTCAGAAATAGCAACTCATCCTCTCGATTATTATCTGTAAAACCATCCATTCGGAACAGGAGAACACTGTGGAGGTGTGAGGTTACACACTCATTCTTCCATTATTAGAGCCTACAATACCTCCCTCTGTTCTCACTTCCATTCTCTCACCCTAGCAATAATCACATTTAATTTCTATCAATATGAAGACAACAAAGAAACTTTCTCTCGTGCTTCTCGCCCTCTTTCTCGTATCGGCAGGAGCTTATGCCCAAGGTAACGGTATGGCAGGTATCAATGCAGCCACTAAAATGGTGACTTCCTACTTTGATCCTGGCACAAAACTCATTTACGCCATCGGTGCTGTCGTTGGTCTGATTGGTGGCATCAAGGTTTACAACAAGTTTTCCAGCGGTGATCCTGATACGAGCAAGACAGCTGCCTCTTGGTTTGGAGCTTGTATCTTCCTCATTGTGGCAGCAACCATCCTTCGTAGCTTCTTCCTCTAATGGCATCGTGGGACATCAATAAGGGAATAGGTCGTACGGTGGAGTTTAAGGGCTTGAAAGCGCAATACCTCTTCCTCTTTGCTGGAGGACTCTTGGCGGTTTTCATCCTCGTGGTCGTATGCTATCTCTGCGGTATGAGTCAGTGGCTGTGCTTAGGTATCGGCTTAGTGGGTGCCACGCTTGTTGTGTGGCAAACGTTTGCCATGAACCGCAAGTATGGTCAATATGGACTGATGAAGCAAGGGGCTATTCGTATGCATCCACGATATCTTATTAACCGCCGTACGGTCTATCACCTCATTAGGGATGCTCACATAGCACGGCACTAGCGTCGTTACTTCGACATTCGGGCTAGTCACGTACTTCAAGTACGCTCCTTCGCCCTCTGTCTCAGTGCCTAGCTATTACCGCACTCTGCGAACATTCCTCGTAACCTCAAACAAAAACACGAACATATGCGCAACACCAGCAAAATAAGTACGCTCGAAGCTAAGTTTCCTCTTTTGGCAGTGGAACATGGTTGCCTTGTGAGCAAGGATGCTGACCTGACTATTGCCTTTAAGTTGGAGCTTCCCGAACTCTTCACCGTGACAGAGAGCGAATATGAAGCGATGCACTCGGCTTGGCATAAGGCGATTAAGGTGCTCCCTAATTACAGCATCGTGCATAAGCAGGATTGGTTTATCCAAGAAAACTATGCTCCCGAACTCAATAAGGGAGAACTCAGTTTTCTGGCTCGTGCTTCGGAGCGACATTTCAATGAGCGACCTTACCTCCATCACGCGGTTTATCTCTTTCTCACCAAAACGACAAAGAAGCGCATGGCACAGCAGAGTAATTTCTCTGCCTTGTGCCGTGGGCATCTCATCCCCAAAGACATTGAAGATAAGGAAGCGGTGGCAAAATTCTTGGAAGCCGTAGACCAATTTGAGCGGATTATCAATGATAGTGACCATCTTCGTTTGACGAGAATGACTGAGGATGAACTCATCGGTACGAAAGAAAAGGCTGGACTCCTCGATAGATACTTTTCGCTTTCGGAGCGTCAGCACGCTTCTTTGGAGGATATTCGTTTGGGGGCAGACCTTGTACGTGTGGGCGACCAAATGCTTTGCTTGCACACGCTGAGCGATACGGACGACCTCCCCACAAGTGTGCATACCGATGCGCGCTATGAACGACTTTCTACCGACCGCAGTGATTGCCGACTGAGCTTTGCTGCTCCCGTGGGCTTGCTCCTTTCGTGCAACCACATCTACAATCAATATCTCTTCATCGAAGATAGCGATGCCAACCTTGAACGCTTTGAAAAGCAGGCGAGGAATATGCACTCTTTGGCGCGTTATAGCCGAAGCAATCAAATCAACGAGGAGTGGATACAGGAGTATCTCAACTTGGCACACTCTCAGGGGCTGACTTCTATTCGGGCACACTTCAATGTTTTGGCATGGAGTAGCGACAAAGAGGAACTTCGTCAGGTGAAAAATGACGTAGGTTCTGCGCTGGCACTGATGGAATGCAAACCTCGGCACAACACGATTGACACGGCTACGCTTTATTGGGCAGGTATCCCTGGCAACGGTGGCGACTTTCCTGCCGAAGAGAGTTTCTACACCTTCATTGAACCTGCTCTTTGTTTCTTTACGGCAGAAACGAACTACAAAGATTCTCTTTCTCCCTTCGGCATCCGCATGGCAGATCGTCTGTCGGGTAAGCCCATTCACTTGGACATTTCTGACCTCCCGATGAAGAAAGGTATTACCACCAACCGCAATAAGTTCATCTTAGGTCCATCGGGCAGTGGAAAATCCTTCTTCACCAACCACATGGTGCGTCAGTACTACGAACAAGGGGCGCATGTACTCTTGGTGGATACGGGTAATAGTTACCAAGGACTTTGCGAACTCATTCACAGAAAGACCAAGGGAGCGGATGGGGTCTACTTCACTTACACCGATGAAAGTCCCATTTCCTTCAATCCCTTCTACACCGATGATTATGTCTTTGATGTGGAAAAGCGAGAAAGTATCTGCACGCTGCTGCTTACGCTGTGGAAGAGTGCCGACGAACCACTGACCAAGACGGAAGCCGGTGAGTTGGGTTCGGCTGTGAATGCTTACATTGAGCGCATCCGTGCCGACCATAGCATTACGCCTTGCTTCGACACCTTCTATGAGTATCTCAGAGATGTCTATCGCAAGGAGATGGAGGAAAGAGAAATCAAGGTGACGCTCCAAGATTTCAACATCAACAACCTGCTCACTACGCTCAAACAATACTATCGTGGTGGACGTTATGATTTTCTACTCAATTCTACGGAGAACATCGACCTACTTTCTAAACGCTTCATTGTCTTTGAGATTGACCAAGTGAAGGACAACAAAGACCTTTTCCCCGTGGTGACAATCATCATTATGGAAGCCTTTATCAACAAGATGCGAAGATTGAAAGGTATTCGCAAAATGATTCTCATCGAAGAAGCGTGGAAAGCCATTGCTTCGGCTAATATGGCGGACTACATCAAGTATCTCTACAAGACGGTGCGCAAGTATTTTGGTGAAGCCATTGTGGTGACCCAAGAAGTGGACGACATCATTCAATCGCCCATTGTGAAGGAGAGTATCATCAACAATAGCGACTGCAAAATCCTCCTCGACCAGCGTAAGTATATGACCAAGTTTGATGGCATCCAAGCGATGCTGGGCTTGTCGGAAAAGGAGAAGAGCCAAATTCTTTCCATCAATCAGAACAACGACCCTCATCGACTTTACAAAGAGGTGTGGATTGGACTGGGTGGTATGCAGAGTGCGGTCTATGCCACTGAGGTGAGTTTGGAGGAATACTTGACTTACACCACAGAAGAGACGGAGAAGGTGGAGGTGCTGCGCCTTGCCGAGCAACTTGGTGGCGACATTGAAGCTGCCATCCGACAACTGGCTCGGGAGAAACGACACGAGGAATAAATGAACCTCCCAAGAAGCGCACAGAAATCTCCGAGAGAACTAAAAAAATCTCCGATATTTTTCCAAAAACGTGGGAGATTTTCCCAAAAAAGTCGGACGTTTTTTCGCAAAACTCCCTTGTTTTCTTTACAGTAATCTCACATAGCTAACTCGAATACTCATCATTTCAAATCAACCAACAAATGAAAAAGTACGTTCTCTCAGTTTTATTGCTTTCCACTCTCGTTTGTGGAAAGGCTCATGCCCAATGGGTGGTGACTGACCCTACCAATTTTGCGGGCAACATTGCCAACACGGTCAAAGAAATTGCCACAGCTGGTAAGACGGTCAAGAATACCTTGAATGGATTTAAGGAGGTGGAGAAGCTCTACAACGACACCAAGAAATACTATGACGCGCTCCGCAAGGTGAACAATCTCATTGGCGATGCCTACAAAGTCAAGGAGTGTATCTTGATGGTGGGCGACATTTCTGACATCTACGTCACCTCCTACAAACAGATGCTGCACGACCCTCATTTTCGTCCTTCGGAACTCGCTGCCATCGCTTCGGGATATACCAAACTCTTGGAACAAAGTGGCGAGAGTCTGAAAGAACTCAAGTCTGTTGCCAAGAGTGGTGTTTTTTCGATGAACGATCACGAACGGATGCAGACGATTGACCGCATTTATACCACGCTGCGTGAGTATCGCTCGTTGGTGTCTTATTACACAAGAAAGAACATTTCGGTGAGCTACGTACGTGCCAGAGAAAAGGGTGACCTCTCGGCGGTGCAAGCCCTATATGGTAACACGGCAAACCGATATTGGTAGGAGTGGGTGCTATGGATTTCGCTAGTTTACACGACCTACTGCGCTCTACCTACGATGAGATGATGCCGCTCTGTGCGCAGATGTCGGGCATTGCCAAGGGGATTGCTGGTCTAGGTGCGCTCTTTTATATTGCCCTGCGCGTTTGGGCATCCATTGCACGGGCTGAACCCATCGATGTGTTTCCCTTGCTCCGTCCTTTTGTCTTGGGGTTTTGCATCATGTTCTTCCCAACGGTGGTGTTGGGAACGATGAATGCGGTGCTTTCTCCTGTGGTGCAAGGCACAGAAGCGATGGTGCATCAACAAGAAAACATGCTGGCGCAGTTGGTGAAAAGGAGGGATAAACTCCAAGAGGCGGCTTATCTGAAAAATCCCGAAACGGCTTATTTGGTATCTAATGAGAAGTTTGACGAAAAGATTGAGGAGATGGGTATCATCGGTCCTGAAGATGCGGTGACCATTGCCGGAATGTATGCTGAAAGGGCTGCCTATCAGACGAAGCAATGGTTTATGCAACTCTTTCGAGATTTCATGGAATTGCTCTACAATGCGGCTGGTTTGATTATTGATACCCTCCGCACCTTTATCCTTATTGTCCTTTCCATTCTAGGACCTGTCGTCTTTGGTATCTCGGTGTGGGATGGACTTTCGGGTTCGCTCAGTGCGTGGTTCTCGCGCTACATATCGGTCTATCTGTGGTTGCCCGTGAGTTCCATTCTTTCGGCTTTGCTTGCCAAGATTCAAGTTTTGATGGTGCAAAAAGATATTGCAGCGCTTTCGAGTGCGAACTATGTTCCCGACTCGGGAACGTGGTATTACATTGTCTTCTTCCTCATTGGCATTGTGGGATATTTCTGTGTGCCCACTGTGGCTGGATGGATCATCGAAGCTGGTGGCGGTATTGGGGCTTATGGTCGCAATGTCAATAGCGTGGCAAAGAGTGGCGCACAAGGTGCCTACCTAGGTGGTAAGGCTTCTGCTGCTGGTTTGGGAGCTGCCGTGGGAAATATCGGTGGACGTATCAAAGGGATGCTCATTAAAGGCAAATAATTTCAATATACACTCCTATGGAATTCAAATCTCTAAAAAACATTCAGACGGCATTTAGTCAGATTAGGCTATACATCATCGTCTTTGCCTTGCTCTGTGTGGGCATTACGGCTTATGCGCTCTATGCTTCCTACAATTTTGCTCGGGAGCAACGAGAAAAAATCTATGTCCTTGACCAAGGGAAATCTTTGATGCTGGCGCTGAGTCAAGATGCTTCTCGCAATCGTCCTGTGGAAGCACGCGAACACGTCAGACGTTTCCACGAGCTCTTCTTTAGCATTGCTCCCGACAAGGATGCTATTGAGCAAAATATGGCACGTGCCTTTGCGCTTTGTGATAAATCGGCTTTTGATTATTACAAGGATTTGGCAGAAAAGGGGTATTTCAATAGTGCTATCTCGGGCAATGTGAATCAGCGTGTGGAAATTGACTCTATACAATGTGACTTTAAGGTGTATCCTTATGCCGTGACGACTTATGCACGCATGTTTATTGTGCGCCCTAGTAACGTGACGGAACGTAGTCTGATCACGACTTGCACCCTGCAAAATGCGGTGCGTTCGGACAACAATCCGCAGGGCTTTCTGATGGAACACTTCGTTGTGCGTGAGAATCAAGACCTTCAAACTTACAAACGATGACACGAACGTATTCTCCCCAACGAATGCTCCGCAGGTGGATCATTCGCGGAAAGGTGTGGCTAAAACAACAATGCGAACGGCTAAGTACGAAGCAGAGGAAAGTTCTGGTCTATGGCATTAGTTTGGTGTATCTCCTTTGCTCTCTCTTTATGATTGCGCAATTCTTTGTGACTCCTCACGCTACTGCTTTACCTATTCCGAAGAATGAGCATCTAGACAGACCTGCACTCCAACAACAAGACACGGAATATCAGCAATTAAAACCAATACCTCAATTATGGATAAGAAACAACAAGACCAACTGAAAAAAGGGCTCGTCTTTGGCGGACTAGGATTGCTCTTTGCGCTCTCTATGTGGTTTATCTTTGCCCCTTCGGGCAAGGAGAAAACGGCAGCGCAGCAGGGACTCAATGACAGTATTCCGCAAGCGACCGTGGAAGAATTGCCCAGCAACAAACTGAAGGCTTATGAACAGGGCAACAAATCGGCTGAAGAACAGCAGGCAAAGGCGGAGATGGCAGAAGTTTCCGATGAGTTTGCAGCGCAGAATGCGGCTGAAGAAGCGGAAAGAGTGGAAGCTTCTCGCTCTCGAAGTAAGATTGAGCGGTCGATGCAACGCTATGCGGAGAACAACCGCTTGCTCAATGATTTCTATGCCACTGACCCTAGTGAGAAGGAGCGCGAAGAACTCCGTTCGCAAGTGGCTGAATTGAAGAATGAATTGGCAAAGAAGAATGATAAAGAAGAGAATGAGGAGGAACGTCAATTGGCGCTGATGGAAAAGAGTTATCAGATGGCTGCGAAGTATCTTCCTAAGTCTACGCCTAATAATCCTACCGCGCTAAACAATGCTTTTGCTCAAGCGCAGGAACGCACCATTGTTGCACCTTCTTCTGACAAGCAATCGGAAGGGACAAAGGCGGTGGAGGTGCTTCCCGAACGAAAACAAGTGGTGTCTTCTCTCTCGGGTACGATGAGTGATGCGGACTTTGTCAAAATGTATGGGACGAAGGGGCGCAATCTTGCCTTTCACTCTATGAACAATGAGAAAAAGGGAGTGGAACGCAATACGATTCGGGTGCAGATTGACCATACCCTTGTTCTCAAAGAGGGGGATGATGTGGTGTTGCGCTTGCTAGAAAATGCGCGCATTGGGGATTTGCACCTTCCTCGCCAGAGTCGCATCATTGCAAGTGCCAAAATAGAAGGACATCGGATGCTACTATTGGTCAAAAGCATTGAACACGCTGGGCGCATTCTTCCTATCAAACTATCGGCTTATGATATGGACGGACAGGAAGGTGTCTACATTCCTGAATTGGAGAACCTCTCTGCCCTCAAAGAAATGGGGGCTAACATCGGGGGAACGATGGGAACGAGTTTTACCTTCGCTTCTTCTGCCAAAGACCAAATCATCTCGGAAACGGCACGTGGGGTGATGCAAGGGGCGAGTCAGCTCTTGCAAAAGAAACTACGTACCATTAAAGTGACCATTAAGGGTGGTTACAAACTCTTCTTGATGCCTACCAAATAATCATTCAATCAATCGCTATAAACAATGAAACATTTCTTTTTCTCTGCGCTACTCCTCGTGGCAAGTAGCACAGCTGTCTTTGCCCAAAGCAAGGATAAACCCACAAATCTTTCTTCTTCGCTCTTGTCGTCGGGGACGCTCTACCAAGGATTGAGCCGAAGTGTTCCCAACGCTCGAGTTGTCTTGCCTTATGGCTTGGAGGTGACTTTCGACAAGACTACGCATCTCATCTTTCCTGCGCCTATTCGTTATGTGGACTTGGGTTCGCAAAACATCATTGCTGGCAAAGCGGAGGATGCGGAAAACGTCTTGCGCATCAAAGCTGCCGTGCAAGATTTTGAAACGGAGACTAATCTATCGGTGATTTGCGAAGATGGCTCGTTCTATGCCTTTAATGTGAAGTATGCTGCCGAACCTGAGAAGCTCAACATTGAGATGCAGGATTTCCTTGCGCCTACGGCTGGAAGATTGCCTTCCAACCGCTCGGACATCTATTTCAAGGAACTGGGCAGTGAGTCGCCTATCTTGGTGAAACTCATTATGCAGAGTATCTACCAAAGCGATAAGCGCAGGATTAAGCACATCGGTGCGCAACAATTTGGAATGAAGTTTTTGCTCCGCGGTCTTTATGCGCACAATGGATTGTTCTACTTTTACACGCGCATCGACAATGACACGAATATGCCTTTTGCTGTGGACTTTGTGACGTTCAAAGTGGTGGACAAAAAGGTGGCGAAGCGCACTGCGATGCAGGAACAAGTGCTGCAACCGCTTCGTGCTTATCATCAATTATTGGAGGTGAAGGCGAACGATAACGAACGTGGGGTCTTTGTTTTGGAGCAATTTTCGCTCTCTCAAGACAAGGAACTGCAAGTGACGCTCTACGAACGTGGAGGGGGACGCACGCTTTCTTTTTCGCTTGACCAAGAGGACCTCTTGTTGGCGCAAAAGATTGATAAACTCAAACTGAAATGGTAATAACTATGAAACTGAAGCTCTTGTTTTCTTCGCTTTGTGCTGCACTAGTGGTGGGATTGCCCACTGCGGTGCAGGCACAGCGTTTGGTGCCTGGTCAAAAGGGATTGGAAGTGTCGGCGAGTGTGCCCATTGTAAAAGGCAAATCGCTCTTTAAGCAAGACGATTTTGGGCTGACTTTGTCGCTTTCTCACTATCTCAAACGGGGTAAATATACGTTCGTGTCGGCTGGTTATGAACAGCAAGCCTTGAGTTATCGCAGTTACCAAGTGCCCCTGCGTGACTATCTCGTGCAGATGGGATATGCACATCCCTTGCTTTCGGACAAAGGAAAGAATGTGTTTTTCTATCTTGGTGCTTCTGCAGTAGCTGGCTATGAGCAACTCAATCGAGATAAGATGATTTTGCCCGATGGGGCGAAATTATTGGACGGCTCACGCTGGGTGTATGGCGCAGGATTGCACACGAGTGTGGAACTCTTTCTCACGGATAGGATTATTGTCGGTGGAAAAGCTCAACTGCGTTATCTTTTTAATTCGGATGTTCACAGACTTAGACCGATGCTGGGTTTGGGACTTCGCTATCAACTCTAATTTTTACTCTATGAAACGTAACATTTTAGGTGCAATATGGGTGATGGGGGTGCTCTCCTTC
>ENA-OWLL01000264-OWLL01000264.1-metagenome-genome-assembly--contig:-NODE-264-length-14132-cov-5.162961_pt1 | contig 14132 bp, 8 predicted proteins | sample MGYA00245347_ERZ651098 | MGnify/ENA primary metagenome ERZ651098 (study PRJEB26857, sample SAMEA4031767) | metagenome | biome: human; feature: oral; material: saliva | place: Philippines | collected 2014 | study...
TGTGCTCTTCCGATCTCTAAATCAGACACATCTATCCCATCGAGATGATTTGCAGAAAAGGCTTTCAAGAACTTAAATAATGCCGTGGTAGGAATATTTGAGCAGATTGCAATGCTCTCAAAAAGGTCTTGCATGCCCTCTTGACTCGTTGCAGTCAGTTCAGAGAGTTTTTCCTCATAATGTAGAATATACGAACTTAATTCTGAGGTTAAACCATTCCTTTTTTTGAAGTACCACACTATATTCTCCCACGTAGGCTCAATAAGAAACAACTGTGTGGCAAGCTTTAAGCCCTCCTCCTCAATACCGTTGTAATCAAGTAGTTTATTTTCTTGCCCTTTAAGATACTGATCTTTGAACTCAGGTGTTATCTCTTTGCTATTGAGCAGGGCAAGGATGGCTTTCTCATTTTCCTTTTTACCTTCATCTGAAAATAGCTTGAGGCACTCTTCGAGATTATCATTGACATATTGAATAAAATCAGAGTTGTTCGTTTTCAAGCACCAACTATAATTTAAATTATTGACCTCAACAGATTCCTTTGTAAGATACGACACGATAACACGTAAGTTATGCGCATTAATTGTATAAGCGCAGTACTCTATAATGCAATCTATCAAATCTCCAATAGATGAGCTTATCTCTTCAAACTTGCTTTGACTACACAATTTTAAACTACGTTCTAAGCCTATTTTCAAATAATGAGACTCAATGAATGAGAAGTTTTTATTAAGCCAATCCTGAGGTGCAGTCACTATGCCGCCTGAGAAACGTAACCACACTTCTTGTAACTGTGCTCTTTCTGTCTCATTTTGATGTTTCACAATTATATCCCAAGACTTTTCCTTTCCACATTTTATGAAATGTTCAAAGACTTTTTTATGCTCTTTTCCCAATAAATAATACTGTGCAAGAAATTCCAAAGGGACATCTTTTTTCTCAATAACTTCCATTATCTGTTCAAACCTTTTAGGATAGTTAGTAGCAATATAATCTACCAAGTCGTTATTCAGAATCGCTTTATGCTTAAACATATAAGGCTGAAGTTCCTTATAGAAGTTCTCTATTTTTTCAATCCGTGTTGCTGGTGGTTGAACGATTTTACGTTTAATAGAAAGTAAAAGGTCATAATCATTTAGCGTAATCATACCTTCGTAGAAGTAAGAGATGTAGTCATAATACTCCTCATTTAGATAGCCAGAGCGGAGAAAAAGATCCATGATAGGAGATAATTCTATCTTGGTATACTCTTCACACTCCTGCAAGTCAAAGTTAAGAAACAAATCTTGGAAAGTATAACTTCGGATTTCTATCTCTTGACGTGCGAGTGATTGTTCCTTATCAATGAGTTGTTGCGGAGTGGTACGTATTGCTTCCAAGCGGGTATCATAGTTTATCTCTTTCTTTAGAACATCGGTATTGATATCTGTACTACGTCCATAATTAGAATTATAGACCAAATAATTTATACTTGTCTGTTCCATCAGTTCTTCAAATAACTTGGAGTCTGTAGCTATTTCTGGTAGGCTTAGATATTCGTTCTCTAACTGTATGCGATAAGGATCATCAGGGAACTTCCTGCGCAACTTTTCCAACAGCAATGTTCTTAAATCAATTTCTTGCAAATGCGCATTTTCTTCCTTTCCTCGCTTAAGGTCAGCAAGTTCTGCTTTCTTCTTTTCTACCTCTTTTAAGGCAAGTTTGATGAAGTCAGCCTTTTTACTAAGACATTGATATACCTTCCCTTGGCGACGATGAAGCAAGGCAAAGTCTTGAGGATGATAGTTCTTATATACTATCATTGCCAACAGCTTGATTTTATCAAGGTGCGCATTCTTTTTGCTAAGTAACTTATAATATTGAGCAAACTCATTCGCTATGTTCTTGAGTATGCGCATATCTTGAATGAAGAATGCTATTTCCGACAAGTCGTTGTCTGGGAATCCTTCTGTAAACCCTCTTTCCGCCAAGGCTTTCTTGAGTTTAGCTTTTGAATTTGAGGGGTTGATTACAGGAATCACTATTGATATATAATCAAAGAACTTAGTTCTTTCTTCATCCTTAAAAATGTCATCTTTAACGGCATATAAGAATACTATATGTCGGTCTATTACCTCAGATTCATTCAGAAGAAAATTAAGTTCTCTGAGCTTCAAGAAAATCTTTGATGTACAAAATCTGTCAAGGTCTTCAATGATAACAATATCATACTCAGTTGCTTGAAAGAAGTAGAGAATTTCATCCAAATGCCGGTTAAAGATAGATGTATCTTCATTTAATTCGATAGAAGCTTCTTTAAGATTGAGTTTATAAAGCTTTGAATTAGCATAATTGGGAATCAGTCTCCGAACAATCAACCCCACTACAGCAAGCATATATAAAACCGCAAGAATATCAGGTATCACATTCCATTGCCCCCAATTAAGCCAAGAATATAATGATTCTATCCTTGCCCATGATGGCTCAAAGGCAATAAAGAATGCCAGAATAAAACCAATCACTCCAAACGAGTATAGACAGAGTCTTTTAGAAGGTATGTGTAATATCCTGCGAAACCTACTATTTGGAACTATACTCACCTCCTCATGATAAATAAGCTGCTGTAAGATGCTATATTCTATTTTCCGATTTAGTGCTTCTTCCGCATCTTCTTTTTCTTTCGAACTACGTGAAGATTTATCTGACTCTTCTTCTCTTTCTTTTGAACTACGTGAAGATTTATCTGATTCTTCGTCTCGTTCTTTCGAACTACGTGAAGATTTATCTAACTCATCTGCTACATCATCTACTCGTAGAGTTGCTAAAGAAATATGCAAAGGTTTCCGCTCCTCAGGAAGAGTCGTTATCAAAGTTTCTAATATAGAACTCTTGCCAGAGCCATAAGGACCTGTCAATGCTATATTCCTGATTTTTTTCTGCTTAAAAGCAACGTTCAAGGCTTCATTTAAGTCCTCAACTACTGAATAAGCATCATCATCTTTAGATATTAATTCTGGTAATAAAGGTCGATTCTCCATTGAAAATAAAATAATTAAATTAAGTTTAGTAACTCAGTTATGCTTCCCCACAGCTCTTAAAGTTCTCCACCTGCTCCATTACTTGGTCAAACACTTCTTTGTTATACTGTGGAGGATAACCATTGGCATGTAGACAGAAGAAGATTTTTTGGTTCAGGTCGGCACGTATCTTACTGTTGTTTAGCCAGTCGGTAAAGGTAGACTGAACGTCTATCAGTTCTTTAATCTTCTTTGCCAGAGCCTTACACTTTTCGTTGATAACCAGTGCCCCCACCTTCTTATCCTCGCCATACTCGAAGTTATACTTATCCCTGAGATGCAGCAAGATATCATAGAAAGCCTTTTCCTCAAAGCTCAATCCCAGCCCTCGGAAGCTCTCCTTCTCTTCGCCCAGCGCATTCAGCAAGTCTAACGCCTGCTTTGTGGCTTCATCAATGATGGCAGTCACTGCCTCGTTCTGTGTCACTGTAGCCTCGTCAGCCGATAGTGCATCACGACGCTTGTGGTATTCGTCGAGTGTCTTGCGCAGCAAGTCCTCATACTTCTCTGCAGCAATCTTATTGACCTTCTTATATTCCCTTATTGTCTTACGCAGCAATTTCACAAGCAGTTCCAGCTTCGTTGCAGGTAGTTTCACACCTTCCAGACGTGCAGTAAACTCTGCACTGAAAATCTGTTCCTCGACGTCAGTATCCAGGATGCTCACTACGGCATTACACTTCAAAGCCTCCTCAACCATTCGTTCTACCGCTCTGTTCATACTCTCAACATCGTGTTTCTCGCCAGATGTCTTACGCACGTATGACGCCACCGCCATATAACATTGCGACAACGACAGTTCCTCATAGCTCAACACGCCCGACGGCTGACAGATATCGTATGCCGTACGCAGATTCTTCACGTGCGAAAGGAAGTAGGTCTTAGCACTGACCTTCTGTGGCAACGCCCTCAACTTGTCTACATTCAGGACTTCATTCTTTGTCAGAATATGTTCAGCCGCAGCCGACAGACATTCTAGGCGTACCAATGGTTTCACGTCCTTATCTATAAAAGGACTGAGATCAAAGCCAGCAAAAAGCTGGTTGATAATCGCTAATTCTGTCCGCAATATCTCCAACGTCTGCTCCACGTCGTCATCACTCGGACCGAAGCCGTCACCGCCAAAGAGTTTCATTGCTTCCATCATATTTTTATGTATGCCGATATAGTCAATCACATAACCAAACTCTTTTCCGGGATAGTTGCGGTTGACACGGCTGATGGTCTGTATTAAGGTTTGCTTCTGCAAAGGCTTGTCGTTATAGAGATAGGTCAGGCAAGGAACGTCAAAACCTGTAATCCACATATCCACAACGATAACAATGCGGAAGTTACTGTTCTCGTTCTTAAAGGCGTTGTCCAGCATTCTTATCCGTGCCTTATCACCTAAATAGTCCCACATCTCCTTAGGATCGTTAGCACCTCGGGTTGCGACCATAGCGATAGTAGGTAGAGGCTTCAGCTGTTTGAGTTTTTCTCTTATGAGTTTGCTGTCATCAGGCGATTTCCGCTCAACAAACCAGTCAGGGCGCAACGCCTTGAACTTCTGTAACAGCCGGTAGGCGATTGGACGCTTGCTGCATACAATCATTGCCTTCTGCACGACATCTACCTTGTTGTCGCAGGCTGTTTCGTAATGATTGATGATATCCACTGCTAATCGTCCCAAACGTTCGTCATCGCCCAAGATAACTTCCATGGCACTCATCGCTTTCTTGCTCTTCTCTATATCATCTTCCGTTGCTCCTTCCTCACCACACTGCTTGTAGTAGGCGTCTATCTCCTTCACCTTCTCCGTGTCGAGTGTTACCTTTGCAATACGAGGGATATACTTGATATCACGTGTAATACCGTCTTCAACTGCCTGCCGCATCGTATAGCTATCCACAATCTGTCCGAACACCTGTATGGTGTCGTCTATCGGTGTACCTGTAAAGCCCACAAACGTTGCGTTCGGGAAAGCCGTACGAAGCAGTTCGGCATAGGGCTTTGTCACAAAAGCACCTATCTTGTCTTGGTCGTCCTCCGTGATGTCTTTTCCTTTTTCAAGACCCTTCACCTTCAGATGCGTGTCAAGATGCACCTGCGTGCGGTGAGCCTCATCCGAGAAGCAGACGATGTTGTGTCGATCATTGAGCAGTCCTGTTTCTTCACAGAACTTCTGTATCGTACAGATAAAGAAACCACCCGACTTGCGTGAGCCCATCTCCTCTCCGAGTGCTTTTCTGCTTTCAATCTTCTGGGCTGTACCTAAGGAAAGGAAGTCTTCTGATTGCAGGAAGAGGTCGCCAGCCTGTGTCTGCAAGTCATCACGGTCGACAATCATCACAATGGTTGGCGACTCTAACTCTGGGCAGCGCAAAGAGAGCTGACGAGCCAGAAACATCATCGTATAGGTCTTTCCACAGCCTGTAGCTCCAAAGTAAGTACCACCCTTCCTGTCGTTATTCATAAAGGCTTTCAGGACATTGTCACGCAGCATACGTGTGGCAAAGAACTGAGGATAGCGGCATACCACCTCTTGTTCCTTCCCTGATTTGGCATCGGGGAAATAGACGTAATCTCGCACAATCTCCAAAAAACGACTCGGCTCATAGACACCTCCGACGATGGTGCGCACTTGGTCTAACCCTTTCTCAGCCACAGGGTCTTCGTTCTTTACCTTCTTCCAGGCATAATAATGCTCATAAAGCGTATAAGTTGTTCCCAGCTTTGTATTGTTCTTCGTAGCATCACTGATACACGACAGCGGACAATAGCGCAGCAGGTGCGGAATGTCACGCATATAGCGGGTGTGTATCTGTTCGTAGGCGTCAGCAATGGTGGCTCGTTCGTCAGCAGGATTCTTCAGCTCGAAGATACAGAGCGGAATACCATTGACAAAGAGAAGTACGTCAGGAATACGGACATCCGTCTGCACACCATAGCCCACTTCAAACTGGTTGACCACACGAAAGATGTTATTCGCCGTCTCATCAAAGTCAACATAGCTGATGTCGAAAGGCTTATTGTCTCCGTGCCGTACATAGCGGTAGCCATCGCGAATGAGCTTATACGTATTACGCAACTGCTCGAAGTGGCTTTGTCCGCCGGCGTGGCGCAGATGGTTGATAACCTCATCAACGTCGCTATCAGTCAGTTCCTTGTACTGGTCCTTCAGATAGGTACTCAGGTCGTCTATCAGGAGAACTTCACGTTTTTTCCGATGAATATTACCTCCGTACGTATATTGCCAGCCTGTGCCGTCGGTTAACAGGTCGATAAGGGCTTCTTCGTATTCGCTTTCGTAGAATTTCATATTTTTGTGTTATTTATATTTATCAAGGTAGACAGTAATTAAGTTGGAGAAATAACGTGTACCCGATTTGGCGTTTTCGGGTACATATCCAAGGTAACGTGTACCCGATTTGCCGTTTTTGGGTACATATCCAAGTTAACATGTACCCGATTTGACATTTTCGGGTACATATCCAAGTTAACGTGTACCCGATTTGACGTTTTCGGGTACATATCTTCATTGTCTGACAGATTCAATATACTCAGTTTCGCTATCATTTTCAACACGATGATGGATAAACAAATCCATTAATTTCGTATTAATATAATAATTACTGCGTCCATATTTTACTTTCCGCAATAAACCTGTTGCAACAATTTGATCAAGATATTTGGTTGCCGTTTTTCGCTGCACCATCATATCTTTCTCCATATACTCAATCTTAGTATATGGATGATAGAACAGGTTATATAACAGTTCGTGCTTGTACAATCTTCCAAATACAGGACGTAATATTCTTTTATATTCAATCATAAGGATTGAAATTTCCTTAATCAGCTCAATTGTCTGTATTCTTATCCCTAATGCGTTGAATAAGGCGATAATATTCTCCCTTATTGTGCGTGATATACCGACTCAAATAAAGGATAGGTAAATCCAAAAGATTATTAATGATGAGGTATAATATAATCATTATTCTTCCTGTTCTACCATTACCGTCATAGAAAGGGTGAATACTTTCAAACTGTTGATGAATGATAGCCACCTTTATTAAGGGATCTACATCGTGCATTCTGTCATCATTGATATATTTCTCGAGATTGCTCATAAGGCGTATCACCTCATCATATTCCTGAGGTGGAGTATATACAACATCTTTATTCGTTGCCATCAGTACCGTGCCAGGTACCCTTCGAAATCCAGCATCATTACGTTCCAGCACCTTCTGTATTTCCATAATATCATTGAGTCTAAGAAGTTTATTGTTGCGAGCAAGATTAAAACCCACAGACATTGCTTCTCTGTATAGCAATACTTCTTTAGCAGCAGCATTACCGATATCTCCCTCCATATTTAAGTCTGCCTTGTATAAGTCGTCAGAGGTTGTGACAATATTTTCTACTGCCGAACTATCTAATGCTTCCTGTAAGACCAAGGTGCTGATTAATATATTCTCATTAGGAATAGTCAAGGCTATTCCTTTTAATTCTGCCAGTCGTCGGTTGGCTGCGTTCACTTGCCTCAATACAGCTTTTGTCTCAAAATCGTAGGGAAGAGGCAACAAGGGGATATTGTATTTCTGTTTCATATTCTTTTTATTTATGAATGTATGGCTTTCTGTATCAATGCTGGGCAGAGAGTGCGCATCTGCTCACGGGCTTCTGCTGCTATCCGCTTCGCCTCTTCTATACAATGGTATAGGTTTACAATAGATTGTTGGACATCAGGAGGAGGGAGGGGGATTTTAATCTCACAGAATCTACACCAATCAAGATTTGAGCGAATACTACCATCACTCAAAAACCAGCCATATCTATCCATTTCAAATCTATTAAATTGTATAAACAAATACTGTGGTAAAATTTTAGATATGTCATTCACTACAAATGTTGTATAAGCAGGAGAAACAAGTTTGGGAGTTTCATCAGTCTGCAAAGCTATTCTTATACAAACATCACGCCCCGTCTGCATACCACTAAATACAAACGTCCCTTTTCTAACCAATTTATATTTAGTATTATCAAGTTTATTTGTATCAGCTACTGTAGGCATAAATACTTTATCTTTGTTAATGCCACAAAACTGATAATTAAGTCCCTTAATATTTTTCTCCTCAACTTCCTCAATACACTCCCCCAACTCCACTTCATCATATTTTCTTTTACAATCCACGACGAGGGCTTCGCACGCTTGTGTAAGGGGCGCGATAAGGGCTTCATTGTCCTCTGCCAAAGACTTTAAGCCATTATAGGTGTTTACCAATTCACGCTGAATGGAAATAGAGGGAAGAGGGATTTCCATTCTGCAAAGCTCACTCCAAGAAAAAACTTCAGTAGAAGAACCCCATGATCGAAAACAAGCACTTCTATCCCATTCTTCTCTACATACAATCATATAAAGATACTCAGGTAAAAGTATATTTTTATCTATAATTCTAAAAGCTATATTATTCCAGCTAATAATAAAAACTTTTGATGTATTATTAAAACCTAAACCGATTTTTTTGCCATGAGTCCGTGGATTATAAACAAACTCTCCTGGCTTTACAACTAAGAATTTTGACAAATCATTTTCTTTAAGGTTTGCTTTTGTAGGGATGATATCTTTGGTAATTGTCATACCCTTAACATCATCAATCGTATATTTTCCCTCGCTATTCCTTTCCTCACAGAGTTCAATATAATCCCCCAGCCTTACCCATTTGGTCTTATTTGCACTCATATCCCAACTGTTTTAAAGCGTTACGCAAGGTTGTATCATTCTGCTGCTGACGCTGCAAGAGGTCTTTAACAGTGGCAGCGGTATCGGTAAGCACTTGATGATAGTCGATATTACTGTCACGGTCTACAAACTCGATATAACGGCTTGGCACCAGAGAGAAGTCGTTTTTGCGCAGTTCGTCAAGCCCAACAGAGCGGTATAGCTCTGGCTCGGCAAAGTTCTTACCGTCTGTTCCCTCACTCTGCCAGCGGAAGTAGATGTCCGTGGCACGCTCCACCTGCTCTTTGACAAGCTGCACTTTCTTCTTCTGCTCGCCCTTGATAGCGTTTTCGTTCCACTGGCGCAGGTCCATAAAGAGAATCTCGCCTTTACGGTTGCGCTGTTTTCGTCCGTGCCACATTCCGCCTTCCTTTTTCTGATTGAGAATCCACAGTGTCACAGAAATATCCGTGGTATAAAAGAGCTCACGTGGAAGAACAATAATCGCTTCAACCTTATCATTCTCGATAAGCTTCTGTCTGATTTCCGCTGCATCGCTATCGCCCAGTGCACCATTGGCAAGGAGGAATCCTGCCACGCCTCGTCCCGCCTTCAGCTTGGAGAGGATATGCAGAATCCAAGCATAGTTGGCATTGCCCTCAGGCGGTAAGCCATAGTCAGCCCAGCGCGCATCGTCGCTCAAGGACGTGTCATACCACTTCTTGAGGTTGAAGGGCGGATTAGCCATTATATAGTCGAACACCAGTCCACGGTGCATATCATTGGTAAAGGTAGAAGCGTTCTTCTCGCCCAGATGATGAGAGATGCCACGCATAGCCAGATTCATCTTTGCCAGACGATAGGTGGCAGGGTCGGTCTCCTGTCCATAAACATTGACCTGCATAATGTCGCCCTGCTTCTCCTCGACATACTTAGCACACTGCACGAACATACCGCCCGAACCGCAGCAAGGGTCGTAGAGTGTACCATCGAAAGGCTCAATGAAGGCTGCTATCAGCTCAACGATATCGTGAGGAGTATAGAACTCGCCTTCCTCCTTCGTAGCATTGATGGCAAACGACTTCAGAAAGTATTCGTACACACGTCCGATAAGGTCGCGTTCCGTTCCGAAAACCTTATGAGAGATTTTGTTCACCTCGTCCATCACCTTCTTGATGACATTCGCTTCGAGGTTGATGCTACTGAAGAGTCCCAACCGCACGCAGCCTTTCAGTGAGCCACCGCCATTCTCCAGTGCCTGCAAAGCATCGTCGAGAGTACCGTTGAGCTTGTTGGCAGGCTGCAACATCAGATAGTCCCAACGTGCCTCACGAGGAACGAAGGCGATACCGCTGTACATTCCGGGCTGGTCGAGATAAGCCTGTATCATCTCCTCATCGGTCAGTCCATTGTCAATACATTGTTGGCGAAGCTTCTGCTGCTCGTCTTCGAACTTCTCACCGATGAAGCGAAGGAATACCAGCGTAAGCAGTAGGTCGCGTTTGTCATTGAGAGAAGCGTTACTGCGGAGGTATTCACGACAGTTGAACAATATTGTTTCAAGGCTCAGCGAGCCTGTCTCCTGTGTTTTCTTTTTCTTTGCCATAAGATGCTTTAAAAAGTCGTTTGTTTGGTTGGTGCAAATCAGGCTATACGTTTCAATAGTCGAAAACAGCCATTATACCTGCAAAGGTAGTGTTTTTAGACAGAATGACATAATTATTTTTAGACAGAATGACATAAAGACAAGAAAAGACAGAAAGTACAAAATGCCAAAGGGAGACAGAGTAACAGGAGGACAAAGACGGAACGTACAGAAGACAGAGTAACAGAAAAACATGAAAAGAAAGAATGACAGAATGTACATAATAAACGCTCTTCTGTTATCTTATAATTTGTTCTTCGGTTACTCTGTCCTCTTTACAAGCAACTTGTTTATTCATCAACTCACTAATACCCCATATCATCAGTGAGAAAATGAAAAGGCTATTTGTCTTGATGTCATTCTGTCTAATAGTAGAACCTGACACCTCTTATTTGCTTATCAAGTAGATTGTTTATCTTTGTACCAAAAGTGTAACAGGCTACGTCAAGTTGAAAGACAAACAAGATGAAGACAAGCAAATAAGAGATTCAGGCTCTAACGTTCTATAGGAGTTAAAAAAGTTATAAATTGTCGTATACGTCTTCTTTCTCCCAGAAGTCGAAATTATATTCCTTTGCCCCAGCTTCTGTGCCGTCAGGGGCTTCGGGAGTAGTATTAGTGTCCTCTGAAAAACTATCCAATAGGCGTTCAGTCGTTATTGTATAAATATCGATTATAGGATTTAAATATTGTTTTTTCATCATCTTATTATTTTATAAAAATCTTTTTTCCTTTGTAGATATATATACCCATGGGGAGTTTTGATTGTGCGAAACGCTTTCCAAGACATAAACCATTCAGGGTATAGATGTCGTCATCACTGTCTAAGGTGAGTGTACTCAAACCCGTAGTTTCATCGGCAATCTGCATCTTGGCAGGTGCAACTGCATTTGATTTTGTTTGGAAATAACAGCGATAGGCAGGGATAACGACACCACCATTGTTGTTAGCCTTTACAAAGCTACCATTGGCTGCAGAATAGATATAATAGGATGTTTCGACTGTTGAGACCTTCTTTACCTTGGTCATTGTACCCACAAAGCTGTATTCGCCTATCGTTACAGGAATGGCATTGCCAGAGAGGAGTGCCTTATTCTGGAAAGGACGAAGGCTTTTCTCGGTGCTGTTGGCAATAAAGACGTAAGGCTTAAAAGCCTCGATTGAGTTGCACGATTTTAAGGTGAAGATGCCGTTTGCAGCACCTGTCAGCTGATAGAGCTTTCCGTTGAGCTGTGCAGCTTCTTTCGGACTGATGTTGAAAGGCAGACAGAGCGTACTCTTCACATTCTCCTTAAATTCACGTTCAAAGATATTGTCGGTGTTGCTGCCAGTACTGGTCATTGCCGTCATCGTGTAATAGCCGCCATTGGTGAAGGCATATTCATTGCTTTTCTGTGTACCTGTTGTGGCTACTCCGTCATTAAACATAATCATTGTAGGTACACCCGTATTGTTGCAGGTCCACTTCCATATTTTGTTGCCATTGGCAGCCTTTCCGATGTATTCACACTGCTGTCCCGGCCAGCTGCCACCCGTATAATTTGAATGGTTATCCCATGCCCAGCAAGCAACTTTGCTCCATGATGCAGGCGACTCAAAGAAAGCTACGGTTTCGTTGTTCTTAAAGGTGAGCAAATCAACTTCTCCAGCTACGTCTTCTTTCTCATACTGTGCGGTGTTATCCGTAGCATTGTTGTTGCTGTAGGTATAGAAGACATCTTTCGTAATACCCTTGATATCACCTGTCTTCGTAGCATCGCCACCTTTATTGAGCAGGAAGTTGAGTCGGTCGGTCTTGAAGGTCATATAATAGAAAACCTTATCACCCACCATTCTTTTCTGTGTCAACAGACTTCCCGGATAACCATCAGTGAGAGGACTGTTATCGTCCTGCCACGCATAGAGATAAAGTGGTTGCTCATTTGCTTCCACATAAACCGTGACATCCTTGGCAGGATTAGTTTCCTTATAGAAAGCATAGTTTGGGTTTTCTGCCGTTCCTGCTGATACGAGGGTGTAGTCTTCAGTGTTAACGCCCTGTGGATAACCACTGATAACCATAATCTTACTCTTCTCACCCTGCACGATTGTCACATATCCACCATCGTAGTACTTGCCAGAGACAATCCGACTCTGATTGGTGATACCAGCCTCGTTACGTGCAGCTATCATCTTCTGCAGCTCCGTTTGATAGGCTTTCCAATGAGGAAGGAAGATGCAAGGTGTACCCGGCATTGCCAAGATGAAAGCATTGGCAGCTAAAATATTGTTCTGCAGTTTCTCACCGTTTTCGTTGCGATAAGTATCGTGATTATCAATGAAAGTCACCGCATAGCGACTCATATTTGGGTCGCCAGCCACACCCTTATTGGTCAGTGCACCCCAATTACCGTTTCCGAAAGCGTTGTTAATGATATACTTCAAAGGGAAATCGAAAGCTGCTGAGGTGTATCCTGTGCCTTTAATCCAGCCTACTACTTTATTATAATCGGTGTCCCAATACTCTCCAACAGAAAATTCCGGTTTAGCATCTTCGTTGTATATCTTGATAAACTCCGCACCATAGCCCTTCACCATATCGTATCTGAAACCCTTATAGCCCATTTCTTCCTTGAGAAACTGCAGATAGGTTTTTACGTTCTTCTGCACATTCTCGCTCGTATGGTCTAAGTCACGATAGCCGAAGTGCTCGCCTGTGTCGTAATTGCCAGAAACAGGGAACTTGTCTTTAGCCTCGTCATCTCGGCAGATATCAGCCAAAGACCATTTAAGTTTCTTGCCATTCCACTCCTCTTCAGGGAAGTCGCACCAGTCAGTGTTACCGCTCTTATGATTTATCACCACGTCCTCTATCACGGCTACATTCTTAGCATTAAATGTGGCAATCATCTGTTTAAGTTCTTCCTGCGTACCGAAAGAGCTGTTCTGCTTGAACCACCATACAGGGTTATAACCCATACTCTTGCTATCACCATAGGTATTACAGAAGCCACTCTGTGGCACCCAAATAGAATTGAAACTCTGGCTAATAACATCGGCTTGTGATTGCAGTTTCGTCCATTGGCTGTCCTCATAGGAGTCCCAATAGAACGCTTGTAGCATAACTCCTTGATACTTAGCAGGCCACCCCTGACTAAATCCCTGCAGCAACGTCAGCAGGAATGAAAATAGTAAAAGTAATCGTTTCATTTTTGAATAAATTAGGTTTTGTTTGCAAATATAGCATTTTAAAGCTTATTACTCAGATTCAATGTAACTATTCTATACTTTATATTGCGCAAACGTTTGCAGGACAAAGAAATCACAACACATGTCATTCCCTCTGTTTATCATATACAGTCTGCCGCTTTTTACTTTCCCATCCTTTTAGCTTTTTTCCAGTCTATGCCCCATCTATACGTCAATGCAATAAGGCTCTGTGTGTTCCGTAGACCTTTAGGTCTCTGTGCTGCACCGCATCTGTTCATCTGTGTCATCTGTGAGAGAATAATTTGAGCATTAACCTTTAGGAGGTGTACTCTGTGAGAAAACATAATAAGCTTACTTTATCACTCCAAATTACGGATGAATCAAGTATTAATGCAGATAAGTTTTTGAAAAATCATTACATAATTTCGAAGAAAACATATATAAATTAAGGCAAAAACACATATAAAAGGTAAGGTTGCAACCAACAGTAAATCAATTAGTTATAAACTTGTGCAAAAAAAGGTGCTTAGTTAGACTTCAAAAG
>ENA-OWLL01000268-OWLL01000268.1-metagenome-genome-assembly--contig:-NODE-268-length-14114-cov-6.777011_pt1 | contig 14114 bp, 8 predicted proteins | sample MGYA00245347_ERZ651098 | MGnify/ENA primary metagenome ERZ651098 (study PRJEB26857, sample SAMEA4031767) | metagenome | biome: human; feature: oral; material: saliva | place: Philippines | collected 2014 | study...
CAGGGTTGCTCCACATTTCAACATTCATTGCAGGCGCAACGGCCAAAGGACATTTTCTAGCTGCCACCAAGTTGGTCAGTAGATTATCAGCTAATCCGTTGGCAATTTTGGCAATCGTATTGGCAGTGGCTGGCGCAATAAGAAATGCGTCAGCTTCACGCGTCAGATTGATGTGCGCCATGCCATTATTGGAAGCACCTGAATAGGTATCCGATAAAACAGGGTTGCCAGTTAAAGCTTGGAAAGTCAGTGAGGAGACAAATTCTGTCGCAGAATCCGTCATCACTACTGATACAGAATGTCCTTGCTTTTTCAGCAGCCTGACCAGTTCACAAGATTTATACGCCGCAATACCGCCGGTAATGCCGAGGAGAATGTGTTTGCCCATAAATAACGAGTTCATTAAATGAGATATATAGGAATCAAATCAAATTATATTTGTTCGATGTTGATTCTGGCCAGTTTTGCTTTAATCGCATTACCATATCTCTTCGGCAAAAATGCTGAAACCGCTCCGTTTTTTACTTCAGTCACATAACTGCAGACTTTAAATTCAGGAACAACATTGAGCGAGTAGTCCGGATTGACCAAAGGCGAAGCACTGGAGTACAGCGTCCATTTTGCCAGGCTGCCGTCTTCACAATCAGTCGTTGCGTTAAAGCTGGTAACCCCTTCGCTGAAAGCGATTTGATAGTTAGGGTAAAACTCGCCGGGAATTTCGTGTGCATTACAGAAATCAAATAATCTGTCATGTGCGAACAGATTCTGACGGATATAGGCCCACAATTCTTTTTCTAGAAAATCTTGGTCGGCAAAATGTCTGGAAGGGTAGCCCTCGTCGACAAAGTTCTGAATCCTTTCCTGCATATCTGGGACTGCACCCGCTTTAGCGCCCCACATACCTGCAAGAATTAGGGCGGTATGCGAGCCTGAGTCGCGAATAGTGTGGAATAGGATGCCACTTTTTATCCATTCGGATACGGCCGCTGCATCACGATAACAAATAATAGAGTCTGCATCACGGAAAATAACGTATTCAACCTCAGGATCATTAATGGCAAGAAAGCGCCACATCGTACCCGGCCAGTTGTTCAATGGAGTGCCAACCTTAAAATACTTCTGCTCCGTTATTTCTAAATCGTTGAATAGCTTCAGCCGATACAGAATCGTTGACATAAAAACGACATGTCCAACCAGGGAAAAGCACAGGCGCAAGCTGGGTATTTAAGACGGCAGGTTCAATATATTTGGAATTATTGCCAAATAAAGAAAAGGAGATAATCCGTTTGCCGTTTTTTGGAGCCGGTATCGGAATGATTTCATATTCTAGGTCTGGAATAGCTTTATCTTTTAGAACCAAAGCCTGATGACCGTAAAACCCGGTTTTTTCCCAATTATCTAGAGCGTCATAAGCATGTGCAAGTAAATCCAAAGCAGGAATATAGGTACTATCCAGCTCTAGCGTTTTCATTTCAGCCTCAATGGCTTTTTCCCATTTCAATTGCTTCAGATAGGCATAAGCAACTTTATGATGAAATTCTGCAGATTGGGGGTTGAGAAGGCAAAGAATCTCGGCACGTTTTAGCGCTTCCTCGTAATTTTCCTCTTCGATAAAAGAGTGATATGCTTGTTCAAATTTTTGTTGAATCTTTTCGTTACTCATAATAGGGGCTATTCTAGAATTTATGATTGTTTTATTGGAGAAAGTAGAGATTGTAAGAGTAGATGGGACTAAAGCGCCAGTAATATAGAGTTGTAGAGTGTTGAATGTGGCAATTAAGAGTAAAGCCACAGGGTTATTTATCTTAGGGTATCTGGTTTATCTATTGAATGATAACGCCTGCCTTAGCCTCCCAAAAGAAATACAAAAAATAGTCTTAGAAAGAGAATGGAAATTATTACCAAGAGTTGTAAAGCAATTAATAGAAAACAATGAATGTGATATTAATGAAAAAAGAGCAGAGCAACTTTTAAGAAAATATGGATTTGATTTTAAAAATATCAATAAGAATGAAATAATAGAGCTTATTAATAAAGAAATAAACGATTTTCAAGAAGGAAGTTCAGAATATATAAGACTATTATGTGGATACTTATATTGTCTTGGTGACTCATCAGATGTACCTTTAATAGAGAAAGCTAAATATGACATAAATTTTGATGTTGGTTGTATGATAGATGGAGAATGGATTGATAGCTTAGAGAACAATGGTGTTGAAGATGAAAAGAAGCATATAAGAACAAGAGGCATAAACTAACTAAAGATAAAGAACAATCTTGACAGTTTTAGTAGAATGGAATAATACATTTCATAGCCAAAAATAAACACAATGCATTTTCTAAAGAGTTAAAAGTTTAGGATAGAACTTAAACGTTTATCCGTTCTAAGACTCATTTCAATTACTATTCTGTAAGCCTGTTAGAGGCATAATACATATTGGTTCGCTAAACCTTATACTATATAATATTAACTTAATTTTTAATTTTAATAGCTTATGATTAAAAGATTATTTTCCAGTGCATTAACAATGGCAATTGTCAGTAGTGTTTTCGCACAGAACAATGCAGTTTGTGCCCGATTAACCGCACCTGCAAAGGAAACTAAAAAAAGTATTTACTATCTCAAACCTGAAGGCGTTCCTTTTGAAGTTACACCTAAAAATGGTAAAATGGCAGGTACAAGTTATCTTTATGTTCCTGGCTATAGCAAAACAAAATTTGTGCCTGTTGTACCAGAAAATACAAAATATTTTTGGCATCAGAATGTTTACGATATGAATGGAAATTGTAGAACATTCGATAGAACAGGAAAAACTAGTAATTTATTCTCAACCGACAACGATGGTAGTTTCAATATTATTACTAGATTTAATGGAGCCGATGCTCTTCCCACTATTGTTTGTGAAACAGATAGTTTTACACTTTCAGAGGAAAATCCACATTGGGGACCATTAGACTACGACCTCCCTGCAGTAATGTATTGGTATCCAAGAATAAAAAGTGGAACCTCATCAGCTATGGATTCCCATATCCGTCCTTTACAATTCACCGACGATAAAGTTAATAACTTCTATCTTGGAGGAATGGATAATGGATATCTTTTCGGTTCTGGTACTATTTCGAACGGAGAATATACGTCACGTGGCGTACAACAAATTTTAGAAAAACCAGTAGCACCACTTTGGGTAGAAGATGTTTTTCTACCAATTATATCTAAAAGTAGCAAGCCATTACCAAATGGGACAGAATTAACAATGCTCATTACCAATGTAGAAACAGATGCACAGGGAAAAAAGAAACCAGGAAGTGAAACAATAGCCGAACTAAAGTGTACATCTGCTGATATAGAGGAGAACGATCCTATTACTGATGCTAATGGAAAAAGTTATAATAAGTTTGCTGCTGTATTTACACATGAAGGAAAAGGATTCTTAATAGATAAAGAATTTGCTGTTATTGTGCGTGGTTTCGACCAACCAGGTGTAGATATGGGGCTATCTGGTGCAGGAATACCTTATTATAATAAGGTATTAAGTCCAGCACTTTGCCTAATAAAAACTAAAGATGGCAAAAATAAAGCTGCAAACATTTATGCCGATAATAATATAGCACTAAGTGTTACATTCTCTGCAAAATTCGATTATGCCAATGGATATGTAGATGCAGGCATTGAAACTTCTTATAATTATGGGCTTGTTTTGATGAATAATGAAGGAACAGAAGGACAAACCACATGTACGCAAGGGCTTGTTTTTCCTGGTGCTGTTGCGCAGTTAAATGGAATGTGGTACGATGACAATAAAAAAGAAGAATATACATTGTCTGGAATAGATAGTTGGATAAAGAGTTACACTATAGATGAAGAAAGTTATCGCGAATATGGTTTAACTGTAATTAAATTTACTTGTGATCCACTTCCTTCTAATGTAGCTGGACGTAAATGTGATATTTTAATTCATGGTAAAGGCGTAGTATCAGATAAACCTATTACAGTTGTACAAGGAGATGTTACTGCTGCAATTAATAATGTTCATTCATCTAATACAATAAAAGAAGGTCCTAATTACAATATTGCAGGACAACGTGTAGGAAAAGACTATAAAGGTATTATTATTAAGAATGGTAAAAAACAATTCAATAAATAATTGAACATATACCGCAAAAGTATATAGATAACAATTAATTAAACAACATAAAACATATCTTATGGAGAAAAGAATTTATGCTTTAATTCTTGGAGGTATATTTGCATTTGCAGGATGTCCTCTTACAAGTATAGCCCAAACAGCATCAACAGCAGAACCAACTACTGTAACAAAAGGTAAACCATATAAAGAAAATTGGGCAAACACCAAAGTAATTCTAAAAAAGAAAATTTGGACAGTAGAAGATAAAAATAACGACAACAATACATGGGAGGATTTAGATGCAGGAGCTCCAGCATATAATGGAGCAAATGCAACAGTAAATGCAGACGATTGGCTTGTATCGCCACCTTTACATTTAATAGCTGGACAAACTTATGCACTTGAAGCAGGAGCAGTTGTGGGAGGATATTCTGGAACTGGCCAAAGAATGAATATAGCTTATGGTACTGGCGACGATCCTACAACATATAACGAGATAGTTCCAACTACACCAATTTCGGGAACAGCCTTCGGAACACCTACAACAATAAAAACAACATTCACACCTACAGAGACAGGCGATTATCGTATAGGGTTCCATGCTGTAAGCGATAGGCCTGGATATATTATTATGCGACCAGTAAAAGTTGAAGAAGCGGCTGAAACCTCTGGAACGCCAATTGCTATTTCAGACCTAAAGTTAGAAACAGGGCAAAATGGCGAACAAATGGTTAAAGTTTCATTCACAACTCCAACAAAAGATATAATGGGACGAGACTTAACTTCTATTACTTCTGCAACAATATATCGTGATGGTTCTGTAACACCTATTTATAAAATAGATAATCCTGGTATTGGGCAGAGTATAGAATGGACTGATAATAATGTAGCTATTGGGCAACATTCATACGAAGTATACACTTATGTTGGCGATTTAAAGAGTGCCAAAGCTGAAGCGAAAATTTATGTTGGTAGCGAACTTGTGCCTGGTAAAGTTAAGAATGTAATTGCATACGATAATCTTAATGGGACAATTACATTAAAATGGGACCCTGTAAAAGTCGGAGCTAATGGGGGTTACATAGATCCTACTACTATTAAGTACGGTATTTTTGAGGGTATCTACGAAACACCTATTGCAGAAGATATTACTGGAACTGAGGTTACAATTAAAGATATCCCTACAAATGGAACACAAGGTAGCAAATTCTACCAAATAGTAGCATATACAGATACAGAACATGTTGGAGATGGCGGTTTTGCAGACCCATTTTTCTATGGAACACCATACGATTTTCCTTTCCATGAATCATGGCCTTATGGAGCTTGGGAAAAAGGTCCATGGAGCGCTAGCTATAATGATACAAAGAAACATTTCAAAATCTCTAGAGATATATCTGCAGATGATGATGAAGGTTCGTTATTATTCACACCAGAAAGAGCAGGCGATGCAGCTACAATAGTAGGACCAAAGATGGATTTAGGTAAAGCTAAAAATCCACGCCTTTCATTCCAATTCTATGCCTATCCTGGTAGTAAGAGTAAACTACAAGTATTCTTAGATGTAAATGGGCAATACAGGAAACTTGCTTCAGAAATAGATTATTCTACATTAACAGGAAATGTAGGTTGGCGTACTGTGAATGTAGATTGTGCCGATGCTGCTTTCAAAAAAGAAAATGGTTATGGCCGTGTTCTCATTCACGCTATCTCTGATGGAGAAAATATTATAGTAGATGACGTTAATGTTAACGATGCAATTAATTATAATGTTATAACAAACATCAACACTCCTCTTCATGCACAAGGTGGTGAACAAGCAGAAATTGTTGTTCATGTTCGCAATATAGGTTTAAAAGATGCAGAAGGCTTCCAAGTTAAACTCCACTCAAATAATGGTACGGAAATAGCTACAGAAAGTGGAACAATAGCTCCAGGAGAAACTCAGGAATATACATTCCATTATGTTGTTCCTTTCGATAATAAAGAGTTCCAAGTTTGGGCTGAAGCAGATTGGGCAGCTGATGAAAATCAAACTAATAATATTTCAGAGAAGAAAACAATTAAAGTTGTTACTGCTCCATATCCTGCAATAAACAATCTTAAAGCTAGTAAAAATGCTGATAAGGTTAAACTTGAATGGACAGCTCCTGTAGTAGAGAACTGTGTTATTACAGAAAGTTTTGAAACCTATGCACCATTCCTTATTGACGAAATAAATCCATGGACACTTTACGATGCTGATAAATGTCGCACACATACTTTTGCTAAAATTACATTCCCTGGCAGTGGACTTCCTTTTGCATACACTGTATTCAACTGTGATGGCACTACACATGGAATGGACGATGCAACAACCCAGATGTTTAAAGAGCGTTTTAATGGTCATAATAGTGAACAATCAATGATGAGCTTTGGAAATGTAGGCGATGCAACAAGTGGAAATAACGATTGGATTATATCTCCAGAACTTTCAGGTAAGGCACAAACAATAAGTTTCTTCACAAAAGCACCACAATGCGATTACGCAAATTACGGACCAGAAGATTTTTATGTGGCTTATTCTACAAGTGGTAAAGATGTTAATGACTTCAAGAAGATATACACAGATAATGCTGCAGACAATATTAATTGGAAGAAGATTTCCGTAAATTTGCCTGAAGGTACAAAATACTTTGCTATTGTTCATACATCAACAGTACCACAAACTTCTTATGGATTTGAACCAGCAGGTCTTCTAATAGACGATATTACATACGAAAGTGCTCCATTACAGATTATTGGCTACAATATTTATCGCAATAATAAACTTATTGCTAACAATAATAATGCAAATGAAGTTACAGCATTTGATACAGATGGAACGGATAGCGATAATTATTATGTGATTACATTATATAATGTAGGCAACTCTAGTCCATCTAATGTTGCATCTATTACACCAACCGCAATAAATAATATTTCATTAGAAAACTCTACTGAAAAGACTACATCTATATATACTACATCAGGTGTTCGGGTTGGGAATAATATATCAATACTCCCTGCAGGACTCTACATTGTAAAACAAGGAAATAAAATACATAAAGTTATTGTAAAATAAATAAGAATAGACGGTACCCGTGTTTACGAGGTAGATGAACAGAGAAGTATTAAAAACTTCAATATTTAACTCATAAAATTAAATCGGTTTGATTTCTCTTATTGAATATCAAACCGATTTTTTATTGAAACAAGAAAACGTTAATAAACAAATGTTATGCTAACAATCCAATATCTTTTCGTAACTTTGCAATACAAAAAACTATTATAAGAACTATATGGAATATAAGAAGACCAATATTGAAGGTGTTTGGATTATAGAGCCAAAAGTGTTTAACGACAATCGTGGTTACTTTTACGAGGTTTGGAAACAAGCAGATTTTGATGAACATATTGGATATCATGTAGAATTTATTCAAGACAATGAATCAAAATCGAGTTTTGGTGTACTTCGTGGACTCCATTATCAAAGAGGTGAATATTCACAAGCTAAACTAGTACGTGTATTAAAAGGGAAAGTACTTGATGTGGCTGTAGACTTACGAAAAGATTCTCCTACACTTGGTAAATATGCAATGGTAGAATTATCGGAAGAGAATAAACGCCAGTTCTTTATTCCACGTGGTTTTGCACATGGATTTCTTGTATTATCAGATGAAGCAATATTCACTTATAAAGTAGACAATCTTTATGCACCACAAAGCGAAGTAAGTCTTCGTTGGAATGACGAAACAGTAGGAATAGACTGGCCTATTGATATAAAAGATATTGTTATTTCCGATAAAGATTTAAATCGAGCTGTTGCTTGGAATAAAATAGACCTCTTTTAAAAGTTAACAAAACGCTAATGAAACATATTAGTTTCTGCTTATTCTTCCTTTCTTTGTTTTTCGTAGGTTGTTTTAATAAAACAAAGCAAGGAGACTCTGTTGTTGAAGATGTAAAAGCAAAAGAACTTTTCCAAGGCCTTTGGGTATCTGATGACAATGGCGAGCCTGCTTTATTGGCAAAAGGTGATAGTGTATTTTTTCCAGATTCTGGTAGCATACCTGTACGCTTTTGGATATATAAAGATTCTTTTTACCTAAAAGGTCAAAGTAAGAATGGATATAAAATAAAAAAGCAATCGGAGAACTTATTTTCCTTTATTAATAATAATGGCGAAGAAGTGCGTTTTGTTAAGAGTGGAGATAAAAATCTTAGAGCATCATTCAGCTATCATGTATATGCTATGAATACATTTCAGCATATAGCATCTGATACGGTGGTGCGAACAGACCTAGGCTATTTCAATATAAAAATATCAGTTGAGACAACATCAGATAAAGTGATAAAGTCTACCTATAATGAAAGTGGAATAGAAGTAGACAATGCTTATCTTGATAATGTTGCTTCAGTGGTAATCTCAAATCAAAAGAAACTAGTCTACACACATGACTTTAGAAAGCAGGAATTTGCATCGATTATTGATAAAACTTTTTTGGATAAAAGTATTCTACGCAGATTCGAATTTAATCATTCCGATGCTAAAGCATTATATTTTGATGCTATTATTGGCATTCCTGACGCCTCAACAAGCTATGTTATCGCTATTAAAATAACAATAGATGGTAAGTTATCTATGAAAATGAGGTAGATAAATGCTTAATAAAATGAGATGAATTTTAAACCAGTACCAGTTCCTATATAAAATATATCAATTATGAAAAGTAAAGAAAACATTCAGGAAGAACAAATTTTAGTTCGAGTTACAGGACAAGATAGACCTGGACTCACAGCATCGATAATGGGAATATTGGCAAAGTACGATGCACGTATTCTTGATATTGGTCAGGCAGATATCCATGCCACACTCTCTCTTGGAATTCTAATACGAACAAACGAAGACAATTCGGGTAAGGTTATGAAAGATTTGCTTTTTAAAGCTACCGAATTGGGAGTAAACATTGGCTTCTCTCCTATTACAGACGATGAATACGAAAATTGGGTAAACCAACAAGGGAAAAACAGATATATCTTAACTATTATAGGGCGTTCACTTTCTGCAGAGAATATAGAAGCTACTACAAGAGTAATTGCTGTTCAAGGTATGAATATCGACTCTATTGTGCGTCTTACTGGTCGCCAAAGCATAAAGAGAGAAAGTCATAACGTTCGTGCTTGTATAGAGTTTTCTCTTCGTGGAACACCAAACGATTATGTTCAGATGCAAGCTGATTTAATGAAAATGAGCCAGGAACAAGGCATCGACTTCTCTTTGCAGAAAGACAATATGTATAGACGTATGCGTCGTCTTATATGTTTCGATATGGATTCTACCCTTATTCAAACAGAATGTATTGACGAGCTGGCTAAAAGAGCAGGAGTAGGCGACGAAGTAAAGAAGATTACAGAACGTGCGATGCGTGGAGAAATAGACTTTAAAGAAAGTTTTAAAGAACGTGTTGCACTCCTTAAAGGACTTGATGCGAGTGTTATGCAAGATATCGCAGAAAACTTCCCTATTACCGAAGGGGTAGATCGCTTAATGATGGTTTTAAAGAACTGTGGTTATAAAATCGCTATTCTTAGTGGAGGATTCACATTCTTTGGTGAATTTTTGCAACGAAGGTATAATATTGATTATGTCTATGCCAACGAATTAGAAATAGACGAAAACAATAAACTAACAGGAAACTTTGTAGGCGATATAGTAGATGGGCGCAGAAAGGCTGAACTACTAAAGCTTATAGCACAGGTAGAAAAGGTAAACTTAGAGCAAACTATTGCTGTGGGCGATGGAGCTAACGACTTACCAATGCTTGCAGAAGCAGGATTAGGAATTGCATTCCACGCAAAGCCACGTGTAAGAGAGAATGCTGAACAAAATATTAGTACAATTGGTCTTGATGGTGTTCTTTATTTCTTAGGCTTTAAAGATAGCTATTTAGGAGAAGCCGGCAAATTGTAACGACATTCTAAATCGATAATAGAAACCAAATACTATAACAAAAGAAGGTGCGTTTGTGTACATTTATATTCTCTGTAATATTCAACCATTTACCACCTTTTATAATAAACAAATAGCCCTTAGATATTTTGTAGTATCTAAGGGCTATTGTTATATAATTGATGTGATTGGCATCAGAATTCTTAACTCTTACATCATTTAGAATCTTCACCTAAATGAATATGAATCAACATTTATTATGTATAGCGATACAAAACATAGGTTATAGTTTGTTATGATATCTAATTTGCAACTGACAGATATCTAAGACTGGTATGGCAGATATCTAAAACACAAATGATAGATATCTAAGACAAAAGTAACTACACTTAGCCGCCTTTTCTAAATATCTAAGATTTCCTGTCTGAAAGATAAATAACTAGTAGATGTAGCTTATAAATCTCCACCTATCACCTATTCAATAATATTAGCGATGGTATACGCTGATAAATTACAAAGTCTCATTTAGAAAAACTAAAAGAGACTTTGTAAATATGCTATGAGAAACTTTCTTATCTCGCACGTAATCCATCTATAGCCTTTGCTGAATTTAACGAATTATAATTCCTTGTAGCATTACCAAAGACATAGTTTCCTATATTATTAGTCGTAGTATAAGTTTTCAATATCTTTGCCTTTGCATTGTTAGTAGCTTGTCGAGCTAAATCAATATAGAATTCGTCGGTTGTGTTTGTGCTAACTCCATAACCAAAGAATGTATCATAACCTTTCTGAGATTCATACCCAAGATGGAATCCCTTCTGGCTTGATTTAGCATCCATTCTGAATATTGTCCCAGACTTAGTATATTTAATATAAATATCACCATTTTTATCTATGTACCAAGAAAAGTCTAACGTCTGAGTAGATCCATCGTTTGCAGTATCAACCTCTGTTCCATGTCCCGACAGTGATTTCTTTGAACTTTCATATTGGAAGAACTTCATATTAGCATGGAAAGTTTGTGAAAGTCGTTGTCCATTTTCATCAAAAGCAATAGTCATATTTCCAGCCCATTCTCCAGAAAGCATCTGAACTTCATTTAATAAAGGATCATTGTTTGATGGATTATAATTATCCACATAATCATAATTTACAGCATCCATAAAGTCTGCAAGTTCAGCAGCTGTAGCCATCGGGTAATAGTACAAAAACCATTCTCTCGTAGTATAATAGTCTGTACCACCGGGATATGCACGCCAATAGTTTTGAACGGCTTCCGTTACAAGGCTACTATAAGGAGGATAATAATCGTCTTCTGTATCGCAACTTGTAAAACCCATAGGGAGAGCAATAAGTGCAAGTACCATCAAGAATTTTGTAATCTGTCTCATAATCAATAGTCTCTTATATCTTATTCTTATTAATACCGCAAAATTAACACAATACAACAAACGAACGGATCACAATATCTCTACTTTACAATAGGGAAATCCCTAAAAAGAAATATTATAGTGCTGAATTGAATGCTTTTAAGAAAAAAAAATCAATATAAGTATATATATTCAAAACAAGTATGTATATTTGTACACATAATTCAATATCAATTTAAAACGAGACCAATCTGTAAACGATTCTTTTTGTTTTGTAGCATACAAACGTAATTTAATCTAATAGTGCCGTACTTTTAAGTCGGTCATTAACTTAAACTTCTGCGAATATGAAAAAATTTTTTACTTTAACCGTAGCATTTGTACTGAGCTTCTCAGCCTATGCACAAACGAGTGTATTCCAGCGAGACCTAAATAAAAGAGGTTACGCAAAGTTAACAACCACACAGGCATCAACCACAAACAAGGTAGTAGCAAATAAAATAGAGCCTACTGCCAACCAAGTATGGTGGGGATATCAACCAGAAAACGAAGAACGTAGTTCTGTTGGTGTTTCTAAAAAAGAGACATACGATGCTGCTATTTTTGTGGATCCAAGCAATTCTATAATTGTTGGAAAAACTATCAAAGCTATTCGTTTTTATCTCCGCGATAAAGCACATACAACCAATGTAAAGGTTTGGATTTCAAAAAACTTGCCCAGTGATATTAATAATGCAGACTATGTACAGAATGTAAATCAAGCAGATCTCAATGCAGGCGATGAAAGTGAAGATATACAGGGAAAAGTGAACGATGTAGCATTAAATACTCCATACGTTGTTGGATCTAACGGTGTATATATAGGTTATACTCTTACCGTTACTGATGCTTCCGAAGCCACAACAAAGTTTCCTATTGTAGATCATAGTGGTTCAGACCTTAATGGTTTTTTTATACGTTCTTCTGAAACAGCAACAGAGTGGACAAATTTAGCAGAAGAAGGATTCGGACAATTGGCATTAGAAATTCTTGTAGAAGGTGAATTTGCTCAAAACTCTGTTACTCCAACCTCTTTACAAAACATTGTTGTTGTGAAGAATACAACAGGAAAAAGTAAACTCGTTCTATTCAATGGTGGCAGAGATGGAATAAATAGTATCGACTATACAATAACAACCAATGGGGTTGTAGGGGCAGAACAACATGCAAAGGTTAATCCTCCTGTTAAAACTATGGGTGCATCGTGCACTGCGAGCTTGCCACTTGAGGCTAACAATAACATAGGAGTTTCTGAGAAAGTTATTACTATAACAAAGGTGAACGGCAAGGCTAATGAGGCTGAAAAAAAGTCGGTAAATTGTAAATTAACTACCGTAGATAAACAGGTAAAGAGAAATGTTGTTGTAGAAGAAAATACAGGAACGGGCTGTGGTTGGTGTCCACGTGGTTGGGCTGGAATGAAGAAATTGCGCGATAAATTTACAGACAGTTTTGTTGGTATAGCAATACACCAATACAACGAATCTGATGTTATGTACTGCAGGAATTATGCAATACTTGATTTTGGTGGAGCTCCAACCTGTAGAATAAATCGCAACGATGTTATAGACCCATTCTATGGTTCTAACGATGAAGATATTAGTTTCGACTACGAACAAGAGTTTAAAAAAATAGCAACAGTTGGTGTATCGGTAACAGGAACACTTAATACTGATAAAACAGAAGTAACAGCAACTACCACCATTGAACCTTTAGTAAATGGGACATACGAAATAGTATATGCGCTTATCGGTGATGGACTTACTGGAACAGAAAATTCTTGGAAACAGAGTAACAACTATTACAAATATTCTCCCGAAAATGTTTCAAACGATTCATATCTATCTCCTTTCTGTAAGGGCGGTGAATATGGTAATAGTAAGGTAACGTTAGTTTATGATGATGTTTTACTTTCTAGTTCTTATGGTTCAGACCATAAAAACAATGCAAAACTTGAAGAACTTAAGGCTAACCAAGTAGTTACTAATACTTATACTCTTAAATTGCCAAACAAAAACCTTTTGAAAGAAGCTATTGCAAGAGCAGGTTACAATAAACTTGCTGTAGTCGCTATGATAATTAATAATGAAGGTAAGATTGATAATGCTGCAAAGTTCTATTTATCAGATCCTGCTGGAATTGGTGGTATTTCTGAGAATAAGGGCGAGCTCAAAGAAATTGCACGTTATACAATTGATGGACGTAAAATTAACAGTCCTCAACGTGGCATTAATATTGTAAAATTATCTAATGGCTCTATTATAAAGGTATTGGTTAAATAGAAAAGTACAGAATATCTTAAGACTTTTAAAGAATAGGAAAAAGGTCCTTGTCGTAATTGCGATTAGGACCTTTTTCGTAAAAGTAAGTAAAATTCCCCTCTTACCTATAAGAAATACTTTTGGTTCTTCCGTTAAATGGATAGATATATCTTATAAGTTATATAAAAAAGCTGGTATTATGTATCTTTGTAGTGACCAAACTTCAAGAACATGAATACCAGCATAATGCAAAACGCCTTAGGCGTCTCCCAACAAGACTGTCAGAATCTGCGCTACGAAGATAATAACTTAGTTTTAGAAATCCAAACTCCAAAGGAAAAAC
>ENA-OWLL01000274-OWLL01000274.1-metagenome-genome-assembly--contig:-NODE-274-length-13881-cov-4.664834_pt1 | contig 13881 bp, 10 predicted proteins | sample MGYA00245347_ERZ651098 | MGnify/ENA primary metagenome ERZ651098 (study PRJEB26857, sample SAMEA4031767) | metagenome | biome: human; feature: oral; material: saliva | place: Philippines | collected 2014...
ATTCTTGAAGAATACAGTTCTTCCAATGTTTATCAAAGGTGTAGGTGGTGCTCTTGGTTCATTATTAGATGGATTCATCGGTAAAGAAGAAGAGCAAGAAGTCGATGAAAATGGTAATCCTGTCTTTAATCCAGACGGAACTCCTAAAATGAAAACTTCTTATAATCCTACATTGGGTGGTATGGCATTCAATGGCGGTTTACTAGCATTTGGTGGCTATAAAGCATACAAAGTTGGTAAAACTATCTTTAATGGAGTTAAAGGTGTCGGTAAAGGTCTTGGCGGTATGCTAAAATTTGGTAAAGCTGGATTTAGCTTTGCTAAAGAACTTAAGAAGACTAAAAGCTTCAGTAAATCTTGGAGGGCTGGTAAATTTATCTATAAAAATACTAAACTTGGTAAAGATATAGGTAAGATTGCTAAGACTTCTGAAGATGCTGTTAAAGCTAGTAGATTAGGTAAACTATCTTCTTCTATGATGGATAAAGCCTTTGGTGCTACTAAGAATGGTTTATCCAGAATAGGATGGGCTATCAGAGATAGAGCTGGTGCTTTTGGATCCGCTTTATTAGATGGATCTGCTAAAGCATCTGTTGCTAATAGTGGTGTAATTTCTAAAATGACTGATCTAGTTAAATCTGGAGTTAGTAAAGTTGGTGAAGTTGCATCTAAAGCTGCAGATAAAGTTATGGATTTCTTAAAAGATATCTTAACTAAAGGCTTGGAAAAAGTTTCTACTTATATTCCTAAATTAGCTGAGAAGGGTGCACAATTTGCTCCTAAATTAGCTGAAATGATTTTGGATGGTATTAAAGCTTCTGCTAAATTCGGTAAGTTAGTAGCTAAAGCTGGCACTTACTTAGGTGCTACAGTATTAACTGCTGGTATCGGTGGTATCGTAATTGCTATTATTACTGCATTAGACTTAGCTGCTTCTGTTACAACTGGTATTAGCCGTTGGTATAACGTAGCTGAAGTTCTTGCTGATGAACAACCTCCAAATGAAGATATCAAATGGGTAGCTGGTTTAGCATCTGCTGTCGATTCATTATTATTCGGTGTAATCGGACCTCAATTATTCTTTAAAGTATTAGCTTATATTTGGGATTTAACTGATGTAGTTGCTCCTATGCAACAACGTGCATTGGCTGCATTAAACCAATATAATCAAACTGCTGAAAAGAAAATCGATACTATTGAAGAATATAATGATCAAGTATATGATAAAGATAAAGGCTTCATAGATGATATCAAAACTGCATTTGGTGGAGATAGTGGAAAACAACCTACATATAAACCAAATGCTCAACAGGTAGCATCACAAACTGGTCCTACAACTAATGCTCAAGGTACTGGTAAGAATGGTCCTGTAGATATCGGTAGAGGTATTGCTAATGGTGGTGGCTTATTAAATGGTATGCAAAATAACATGAATAAGCTCTCCCAAGGAACTAGTGGTTTAATGGGTAATCTTGTATCTCAAGCTAGTGATTTACAATCTCAAGTTTTAGGTACAGGTAAATTCTTTAAACAAACTGATCCTAGATATGCAAGTATTAACTTTAATACATCTGGAGATAGTATAAATCAAACTATTGGAGATTCTGGTTGTGGTCCAGTTGCTGGTGCTAACGCTCTCAAAGCCCTTGGTGCAGGTACAATTAATCCAGCCGAAGCTTCTAATTTCGCTATTTCCGGTGGGTATAAGGGTACTGATACTGGGGTTGCTCCATCCTTCTTTGAAGGCTATGCTGCAAGCCATGGTGCTACATCTTATTCTACTGATGCTCGTGGTACAATTAACGCTCTTAAGAGTGGTAATCCAGTTGTACTTCAAGGTGAATCTAAATCTGGTACATCTAGTGCTCATCCATTCGGTTCTTATCCTCACTATGTAACTGCAACTGGTTACGATGCAAGTACTGGTAAAGTTACAATTCAAGATCCTGAATCTAACCGTGATAATATGCAATATAATATCCGAGATGTATTACGTAATACTACTACGGCTAATGCTTTCGGTAGAGGAAGATTTGGTCGTGGTAAATTTGGTATGGGTATTAGATTTGGTCGTGGTATTGAAGGCAATGTACCTATCATTTGGAATAAACTCCAAGGATTAGGATTTGGTGATATTCATACTGCTGCGATCATGGGTAATATGGCTATCGAATCTGGATTCGATCCAGCTATTAGTGAAATCGGTGGCGGTGGTGGCTTCGGTCTCTGTCAATGGGATGACCGTAAAGGTAACCTCGCTGAATATGCTCAAAGAGCTGGTAAAGATCCTTCTGATCTAGATATCCAATTACAATTTATCAAATATGAATTGCAAGGATCTGAATCTGCAGCTGCTGCTGAATTCTTTGCTGAAACTAGCAATGTAGATAGAGCTACTGAAATCTTCTGTACAAAATATGAACGTCCTTATATGCCTGATGCTAACTTAGAAGGGCGTAAACAGGCTGCAAGAGAAATCTTACAATCTAAAGGTACTGGTAAAGTAACTAGTATTGCTGGCGGTAAAGCTGGTGCTTCTGGTCCTGCTAAGAGACCTGGTTTATTATCTCCACTCTTCGATATGTATAACTCCATGAAATCTAACTTAGGAGCAATGCTAGGTATAGATTTAGGTGGCAATATCGGAGGTTCTACATCTGGTGGTGTTGGTGGTGCTATCGGAGGCGGTAACACTAAAGCTGCATCTAACTGGGCTGACTCTATGGTTGGTCAACAAGGGTATGGTAATAATGGATGTACTACATTCGTTAACAAATACCTCCAACAAGCCGGTGTTAAGCAAATTGATATGTATGTACCTAATGCTGAGACTGAAGCTCAACAACAAGGTCTACCATATGCATTCAAAACTGCATCTCAAGGTGGTACTGAAGGCGACGTAGTTCTTCTTAATACACTTAAAGGTGATGCTGAAGCCGATCATGTAGTTATCGCCGATGGTAAAGGTGGATATTGGGGTAACTCTTCCAGTAGAAACCAAATCGTTAAAGGTGATATTGCTAATGACTTCGGTGCTGAAAACATCAATGGTTATATTGCTACAGGTGGCGATGGTAAAGCTAGTGTACCAACTGGTCAAGCTACACGATCTGAAGCAGAAATTAAAAATGATTCTACATTAGATAATTTAGGTACTGGTAAATTCTTCGGTAGAGCTAAAGGTGTTCCTAAACAAACACAATTGGCTATCGAAAAAATGGAAGCATCTAATAATAGATCTAATCCAACTCCACAAGTACGTTTTGGTACAGGTGCTATCGATGCAGCTATCCAATCTACAGGTGGTGGAGAATCTGAAGATATTATTTTATTAAGAGCAATCTATAATGAATTGACTAAGATTACTGGTAATACTGCAGGTATTGGTACTTTACAAGCTAATCAAGCTCAAACTGCACAACAAGTAACAACCGTTCAAAACGGTCTACAAGGTGCAATGGCTACATTAGGTAACAAACTTAATGAAAAGATTAACATGGTATCTCAAAATATCCAAGGTCAAGTTAATAAAGTAACTAAGAATGTTTCCGGTAATACAATCAATCAATTACAATATTTAGCTTCTAAATAAACAAATTCCCCTTAGGATCATAGTAATCCTAAGGGGATTTCTTGTGTTTTGTAAAAAAATACACAACAAACAACGAAGTAATAAAAAATGTAAGAGATGGAGTAGGTATGACAAACCCTACATGATCGAAAACCCGTGGCTAATTGGCGAAACTCCCGCCATAAACTTGCAGGTACGGATGTATGGAAAACGACTCCATACAGTGGTACACCCTAACAGGTGTGCTTAACGTAAGCCCCTGCGGTTCCTCACAGTTGACTAGAACAGACGAGAAGGCAGAAATGCCGCTCTTTTTTTCGTCTGTTTTGGCTCCTTGTGGGGGGGGAGGGGGGGCATGTATAAACGAAGTTTATACGACACCCATGAAGAAGTGGAGTGCGGACGAGAACGAATGAAATGGGTGTCGTATAAATAAAAGAGTTTATACTATCTGAAACGTGAGAAAGATGTGTTGAATAAGTATATTCAACTTTATCGATATACTAGAAATGATTAAATAATATCAGTATACTATTCAGTAGTATACTGATATATTAATTTTATCTGTATTAACTAATAGTATATCAATAGAGTATTAGTAAATTAGAAGTAGATAAGAAGTTTATCTATATAAATTATTCTATTGAATAAACTTTGATATACTAATTAGTATATTAGATATCAGTATAAGTTTATCTATAAAATTATCAGTAGATATTGATATCAATTATTCTATTGAAAGTAAGTAATAGTTTATCTATAATAAGTTAGTAGATAATATACTTCAATAGAATTCATCTGTATAAACAGACATTTGACTACAGTTGCCATTTGCCCTACGGGCATGGCAACAAAGATTTTTAGGACGCAACTGTACTCAACTGTACTCTGTTGTATTCTATACCGCTTCGCGGGATAAGATGGGAGAACTACGTTCTCCCCTCTTAACTCCCCTCTCCTTTTAATGACGCAACTGTAGTATATATGAAAAACAAGTTAGTTTATATATTATAACTTTGGATAGTAATGATATATTAAAATGCTATCAATATTCTAATAAGATATATTTAAGTAAAGGAGTATGAAAATGAATGAGACTATTAGTAAACTAAAAGAGATACCATTCAAGTATATGATTACTTTTGAAGGAACTGATTGTAGCTTTAAGGAAACTAATGCTAAGAAGTTAGTAGATTATATTCAAAATCAATTAGGATATAAAGCTAAGTTATTTAGTTTTCCTAATTATGAATCAGAAAGTAGTTATCTATTGAGAAACTACTTCAAGAATACAAGACATATGAAAGAACTATCTCCTGAAAAGATTAGTACTTTATATGCATTAGACTTTTATGATAGTTGGTATAATAAAATCAAACAGTATTATGATAACGGATATATTATCGTAATGGATAGATGGATATATTCGAATATCTACTATCAAGGTATTAGAGCATTACAAGAATTACGTAGTGATCTATCTATAGAGAATCTAAGATATTATTTAGAATCTTCTAAGTTAAAAGAATTTATCAATAGTTATGAGCATATTGTATATAATGAAATGGAATTACCAGATACAGATATTATGCTTAAGATGATTCATGATAAAAAGACAACTAAGGAATTGATACAAGAAAGAAATTCCGATAATGATATTAATGAAGGTGAGTTTACATATTTAGAATTGGTGAATGAACTATTTAAACACTTATTCATTAATAAGAACTATTGCGTAAAAGAAATTCGATTAGATAAGACTAATGAAGAATTCCGTTCACAAGAAGAAATCTTTAATGAAGTTAGATTAGAATTTGAAACTAACTTTAGATATCACTTAGATAAATGGAGAATTGATAATGAGACTAATTGATAAGATTAGAACTTACTTTACTCGTGAAGAAATCAAAGAAGAGAAAGTTGAAGTTATTAATAATGGGATTAATGTAATACTCTTGTATTGTAATTACTTTGATTCTCATTTAGAAAATATTAACATCATCTTTTATCTTAAATTTGATGAAGATAAAGTAAATATTCTTGACTTAATGAAGTATGGTAGATATGATAATAGTACTCATATCTTCATGACAACTTATAAAGATTTATATAATATGAGAATGGAGAATAGAACTTCCGATATCATAGATAAATTCTTTGCACAAATAAGCGATGCTATGAACTTAGATACAATAACTAATCCTCGAGAAGATAAGACTAATGTATCGAATGCATTGTTTAATATTATTAAGACTTATGCTGGATACGAAGATAGAAAGCTTAAGCTAGAATGTGGAGTAATCGACTTACCGAATGATTTTGATCATTATGCATATGAGATAAATAGATTAGTTGGTAAAGAAGTTGACTTTAGACCATATACTTTAATTAAAATGAACTTAACTGATATTCCGTATTACTTCTTAGGATACATTGCTCCATATGCGGAATACATTAACGTTAATCATTGTACGGAAAGACCACATGCTTTTGTAAGCAATGACAATTTCGTTGCTTCCTTTGAAGGACGTTCCGCAACAGTTAATGAATCCATTGCGATATATAATGTGATTAATTATGCTAATACATGCCCTGAATCTGTACGTAGCAGTATACTACCACAGGGTAATGCCGTAAACATCGAATTTACGATTACACTAGATCGTATTTTTACCTGTTTAGAGGAGTCTGAGAACGATAATTTTGAATCATTCTTTAGAAATGAAATTTTATTAAATATTTTCACTGAAGAAGATGTAGATAATCTTTCATATACTAGAAAGAAGACTGATGAAGAAGTTCAAGATGACTTTGATAGAGAGATAGATGAGATTATTTTCTTAGATGAAGAAGGAGGTGATAATGATGAAGACAGATAAAGACTGTAAGTTTATTGGAGAGATTATAAATACTCTTAAAGACGAAACTTGTACAAGATTCCGTCTTAAAGCAGAACCATTATCTTTCGATACTGATCGACACTTAGATATTCAACATATCTCGTTGTATATCTCTTCCGAAGAGATTAGTGTCGTATTTAGCAATGGTTATATTAGAATTGATTTGAATACATTAGAAAGTGATGTAGCCGGTAATACATTTGCCGATACAATTGAGGTATCGAAACTACTTAATATTATTGAAACGAAAATATTGTTGGCTAATATTAAAGAGGAGAATAAGTAAAATGAAAAAAGTCCCTGGATTGAATATATATGACACTGATAAATTTTACTATACATTAGCTTTTCATTCAAAGAATAGAGAATCATTAGATTCATGGTTAGAAACCTTTGGTGAAACCCATGAAGATATCATTGAGTTTTATGATCATAATACTCGTAAAGAAGATAAGACTGAAGAGTTTTATTCTCATATCGTAATTTGTTTACCTGAATATAAGGAAAACTTATTTGACTTTGAGAATGAACTACAAGAATCTGGAGTAATTGACGTACAATTTGATTATCGTATTATGACTAAACATGATTTAGTTATTTATGAAAGTAATACATACTCCCGCTTCTTAGGTCCTAAGCATTACATTGCAGCTATTGTTAAAAGTGATTATAACTTTGACTGTGAAATGTATAATACTTATAGAGAATTAGTAGAGGTATTACCAGTAGATGCTGAAACTATTAATAAGATTAATAATTTAGATAGATTATCTGATAAGAATGAAGTACTTCATGATTATTATGAATTACATAATCCTGAAGAGAGAATCTATATAATGATGTCGGATAAGAATTATCTTAGCTTCTTCTTAGGAGGTCATTAATATGGCAAACTATGCATATAATTATATGACACTTATAACTCCTAATACAGAGCAAGACTTATTAAACTTAGAATTCTTAGTGACTAATCTATCATACTTATTTGATGAAACTGATGCATATTGTAACCCAGTAACTCATGCTATCACTGATACGTATGGTACAAAGAAGTTTAACTTTGATGGTAGAGATAACTTTAATTGGATATCTGATCAAATAGAGTACATTGATTCGATGGATGTATGGACATATGATATCCAGATAGAAAGTGCATGGTGTCCGGCTATATCTCGATTTAAAGAATGGGTACAATCCATCTATCCAAATATCGATGTAGTTGGCACATGTGAAGAACCAGGATGTAGTATTTATGTAAATACTGATGTCGATGGAAACTTCTATACAACTAGATATTGTTTAGAAATCTGTAGAAACGATGAGTACAATTCTAGATATTATGATTCTTTGATTGAAGTCAATGAAGTATTAGGTCCTATCTTAGGTATACCTAAAGATTGCGACTATGATACTTTATGTCAAAAGATTGTAGAATATAATAACTCCGAAGAAGAGATTGATGGTGTTGAAGATATCGTATTAGAAGTATACGATACAGAAGATGGATGTACTTTCGAAGATTTATCTAGATTCATTCCGCAACCTGAAAATTAACATTATGATAACCCTTATTGAAAGGAGGTTATCATGAGAAATCCTTACTCTTTAAGTATGGTACAATCTAGTTCCAGTGAACCAGAGGTTATTAAACTTACTAATATTCCTCCATATGATCTAAATGACTGGAATTTAGCTGACCAAAAAGATTTCAAGAAATTTCTATCAGAGTTAGAGAAATCAGTACGTGGATCATTTGAATACCAACAGTATATCCAATATCTACGTAACTCATTCAATATGAACAGCTGTGCGTTTTATAGAAACGTATCAAACGTTCCGAATCCTAAGATTAAGATTCATGTCCATCATGATCCAATTACTCTATACGATATCTGCACAATTATCTTCCGTAAGAGACAAACTCTTGGAGAACCAATTGATGAAGAATCTATTGCTAAAGAAGTAATGTGGAATCATTATAATGGATTTGTGGGATTAATCCCATTATCTGAAACAGCTCATGAGTTAGTTCATGCAAATTACCTATTCGTACCATGTACTCATGTATTTGGTGACTACAAAGAATTTGTAAATATGTATAAACAATTCTTTACACTAGATCAATTAGATCTCCTCAAAGACATCGAGGATGCATCTGCATTGTATACTAGTGATAGAGCTAAGCATTTATTTGAACAACGGTTTACGTATGTTGACGACAGTGGTGCTTATGATCTTCCAGATAAACAGAAGATTATCCAAATGCTCAATGAACGTAAACAAGAGTTATATAATTCTTTATAGTTTTATTTAAGTATAATAATTCCAACATATAGATAATTTATAGATCACAAAGATTTATATACAGCAATAGATGATTAGTCTATTCCAGAGTACAAATCTGATCTAATTGGAATTATTATCTAATGAGGTAAAAAAATGAAATTTGATGTATTAAAAGAATTATCTGAGAATTACAAATTAGAAAATACTAATTCCAATGCATTAAACGAAATGAGTCATGATCTACATGATATTCTAGAACAAGTTAACACACTTCAAGCGGCTCCTGAATTCCCAGTTGCGGCTGTTCCAGTTTTTGAAGCTGCGAAGGAAGATGGTTCTAAAGTTCTAGTTGTAGATGCCTACGACCTAGCTCGATATATGGAATCGGCTTTGGAAACGGATCCTTTGACTGCTATTGGAAATATCAAGACTGATAACTTGATTCCTGATGATGCTAAGTTTGCGGTCTTAATCGACAGAAAACGCTTAACTAGCATGAAAGAAGCAGCAGAAACAAATCCTGAATCTGGGCTTGTAAACGTTGGTCACGCAACAAACATGCTTAAAAATATTATCAATAAAGGCATTGAATTAGTATCTAAATAAGAAACGGAATATACCCATAGGAGTTAATCTCCTATGGGTATTTACTTTTTATTTTACTCATTACAATGTATTAATAAAGGAGGTGAACACTTATGAAAGTAATTGATATCTTCTCAGATGCATCTGTATTAGGTAAAGTAGATAAAGTTAGAGGAAATAGAGTATGTGCTGGTGCTATATCTGTAATCAATGATAGACGTGATAAAGAATATCATTGTATTATTGAAGGTAATACAAACAACTATGGTGAAATGACTGGACTATATTTAGCTATCCAATTAGCAGCTGAATATAAAGATGAGTATACTGAATTCAATATCTATTCTGATAGTAATATCTCAGTTATGGGTCTAAAGGAATGGATATATAATTGGATAACTCATATGGATGAGAATGGTACAATGTATACTGGAGCTGGTGGAGTAGTAGCCAATCAGACTATCATCAAATCTATAGTTGATTTTATTATTAATACATTTGATCCAGAAGTTCATCGTATTAATATCCTACACTGTAAAGGTCATGTGAATATTAATTCTGCTTTTAGTGTAAATAATGCATATGAATGTCTGGCTAGAAACTTTAGATATCCACCAGATCATTTACCAGATTTGGTTCCATATATACAGAAGTGGAATAACTATATTGATGAGTCTACTAGAGCATCATTAATTAGAATGCAGCATGGTGTAGACTATAAACCAGATAATGGTAAATGTATACCAGCGTTATTTGATGAGAGATTAATTTATCCTATCTATTTTAAGATAGTTAGAAATAAACTATAGGAGAGAATATAATGGAAAACCGTAAAATCTTATTATTTGTAAAAACAAGAAACTCTAAACGTCATCATGAGATTGAAGGCTATATTAGTGCTGATAATCCTACATTGGAAGCTAAAGGTTTCATTAATTACTTTGATGAAGAAGAAAGAATTCATATCATTCCAGCAGAAAACGTTGAATACTTTGCTATTTCTTATAGCTTAGTAGAGTATGCTGAGATGGAAGGATTTACAGATGGTAAAGTATCTGCTAATCTTATCAATAATACATATACTTTAGATACAAACCAAGATGAGAAAGTAATGGATATCGATGATTGCTTCTCTGTAGCTAAAGGTAATAAGTATATCGCATTTGATACATTCGGTATTGGTACAGTCAATCGTATCTTTGTACCAATCTCTGCAGTTAAAGATATTACTATCCATGATAATGAAGAACCTACAAGATATAAAGCAAGTTTATTATTCGATCCAACTGTTCTTTTAGCTGCAGCTGGTGAAGGTAATGATCATCGTGTATTAGATATCTTTAAGAATCTTAAACCTACAGGCATTACTGAAGAGGAAGTAGTTCAATTATATAAAGCTGGATTCTATAATTTAGATATTCTCCCTGAAGGAATCGCTAAAGGGTTAGATGTCTATATTAATCACTCTGAAGAAATTGATACTACTGATAATAAAGTTCTTCAATTCAATCCAGAAGGAGCTCTTGAACCTGTAGATGATGATACTGAAGAACTTCAAACACCTAGCGATAATGTATATGAAAATATCGAAGGTGATGTAATTGATCTAGGTACAGAAGCTGACAATATGGAAACTTGTCAACCAGAAGAACCAGACTTCTCTGAAAACTTAGCAGAATCTCATCCAGATGCATATGCTGAAGTACAAGAAGAATTCAAACGTGATCTTAATAGACTTAAAGCATTTAGTAAATATCGTTTACAACAAGAGTTAGCTAATGATCACTTGATCAAAGCTAATAACCCACAATATTCTTCTACATTATTGGATATCGAAGAAGCATATTATGATATCTTAAAATCTACTGGTACGGATATTACTAAAGATAGTCATTCATTTAAAGAAAATCTAGTTGATTATATTAGAAGCATGTAATAATTACCTCCCTAGGATCATAGTAATCCTAGGGAGGAATATGCTCTCTTTAATTTTTTATATGACCATATATTATTATGGTGATCTACATATTTCGATTTAAAAAGGAGGTACCCATATGGATATCATTAATTTCGTAGATGAATTCGGCGTACCCCATTGCGTCGAAGTAGAGCAAAGTTCAAAAGAAGAGTATGATAGTTTTGGAGGTTCCGAAATCACATTATCAACTAACACAATCTATGATGAAACACAATTAGACAGAGGAGAAGAAATTATGTTGAAACTAAACCCTGGCGTTATCTATGACGCAAACGAAAAACCTTTTATCTTAACAAGTGGTGGTCTAGCACTACCTATTAGTGCTGAAACTGAAGTAGAACTTCATAAATGGGAATATGAAAGAGTAGCAGCTTATATTGAAGAGAAAGCTGCAATCATTCAAGAACGTGCTATGAAGATCTTCAAAGAAGATATTGAACCTGCTCATGAACAAATGATGGCTGAGAAACATCACCATCATTGTGGTTGTGGATGTAACCACGATCATAAAGAAAACAATGGTTACTTTGGTAATCTTATTGCTAAGCATATGGGAACTGGTGAACCACAAGAGAAACCATATGACCCAGTAGCTGATAATAAGATTCGTAAACCTAAACCAAAACCTTATAGTGGAATCTTTGGTCGTTATGTAAATGGAGATGCTCCTAACCCAATTAAAGAGGTTATTGCTCCCGAACATCATCAAGACTTCACTAGTAGTTTAAGATACTACATCGATCCAAATGGTGTAGTATATGTCCATCATACTAAGACTGGTGCAACTGATATTGCAGATGCTGGAGAGATTGATGTATTATATCGTCACTGTCCACAATTCAAAGTAGAGTATGATAATATGATTAGAAGTCGTGTAGGTCAACCAATCTACACAGGTAATCCTATTCAAGATATGATGAATGGTATGGGAGGATTCGCTAGATGATAAGAACAGATAGCTCTGGACAAGTAGTCGGATTCAGCTTATCCGACCTTAATAATCCAGAAGCGATGGATATCATCCGTGGTAAGATTAAAGCATCTGAAAGTAGAATTCGTAATGAGTTCATGGCTCAAACTTTATCTTTACGGAATGAGTATATTAACCGCTTAAATAATATCGTATGTGGTGTGCACATTAGACCAGTTCCATGGAATGAATCTACTGATGAGAATGAAATCCATGAGTTCTTGAAAACACACCCTGAGTATCAATTAGATTACAATCTAGAATTGTATGAAGAAAAGATGCTTAGCATGGGACTAGATCCTACTGAAGGAATGTTTAGACAATTCCCTCCAGGTACAGCAGTATTATCTTCTGGTACAGGAAGACATCTTGCTTACATGGAGCAACTTAAAGAACACGAAGGTCTTAATATTCCTGACTTAGAAAACTTTATGGTTGGTGTAACTAAGGATGCTGATCCTGAAATAGATACAACAACTGATGAAGAGTTGAATCAAATGGTACAAAATACATATATGGCTGATCAATATCAAATGCAAGCAGCTATTGGATTACCTCCAATGCTTCCAAATGGTCAGTATAATCTAGATGCATTAAATGTACCTTTCGGTTGTACAATTCCTTTGATGGAAGTTCCTAAAAGAATTTATGACCTAACTAACTTGCAACCACCTAGAGATATCTCTGCGGAAATGCAAGACCAATCTATTCCATATGAAGAAAGATTAGCTACTTATAATGCGATGGTTAAATATACTAATGAGTATAATGAATACATTAAAGGTGCTTGGTTTGAAGAAAACAAACAAGCTCTTTATAATGAGATTCGTGCTCTTATTGACCAACGTAATACGATTCTTTGCTCCCAATGGACTTACATGCAACCTCAAGTAAGAGCTAGCTGGGAAAGAGAAATCAATAATATTAATAATCGTATTCAAGAACTTCAACAAAACATACCTAACCATCCAATGGATGACTTCTATATATATGAACAACAAATCCTTGAATACAATTACCAAGTTCAAAAGTATAATACTAATAAGCTCAAATATGAGCATTATAAGTATGAGCAATCTGTAAAGAATAATCCTAATATGGTTACATTCATTACAGCTGAAGAACTTCAAGCAAATGGTTGTTACTTTGATAGTAAAGCTAAAGAATGGGTAGATCGTACAGGTCGTCCATTAAATCCTGAGCATGCTCGTATGTATGACGAAATGAATAGAATTAAGTCTCAAATGGAGATTAATGCCGAAGCTAATCAACGTCGTGATGAATATATAGAGCAAATGTTTATGGTTAATAGTATGATCAGAGATTGCTTTAACCATTTAGGATATACAGTCGAAGATGCTAATGAAGTTGTTGATAGCGATCCATTTGGTATGATGCATGACTTGAATTATAATCCATACTATCAAACTGATAGTACTTGGAGTAATTATATTCAACGTACAAGTCCTCAAATGGGTGGTAATGCTTATGACCCAGTAGCAGATAAAGATGTTAATGACTTGACCCCTGAAGAGTTCGAAGCATATGCTAAACGTGCTGAAACGTTAGCTAGAAATGCTAGAAGATCGGA
>ENA-OWLL01000284-OWLL01000284.1-metagenome-genome-assembly--contig:-NODE-284-length-13733-cov-3.166691_pt1 | contig 13733 bp, 10 predicted proteins | sample MGYA00245347_ERZ651098 | MGnify/ENA primary metagenome ERZ651098 (study PRJEB26857, sample SAMEA4031767) | metagenome | biome: human; feature: oral; material: saliva | place: Philippines | collected 2014...
ATACTTACAAAGAGCACCTTTCGGGGTGTTCTTTTTTATACTTTCTTACTAAATTGGTGCAATTGACACAGTTGTTGCGACTTTAGTCGCTTACAAATGTGGCTGCAATCTGACAAAGTCAGTTGCCTCAAAACGTTAATCAATACGATACTATCAACGTTCACAAGCACTTCATGATTCACACTATGAGGTGTTTTTGATGATTTTTAGCAAAATTCACACTATTGTTTCTTTGCATTCAACTCAAATCCTTCTGGTCAAATTATTAACAAATCTTCAAAATGAGTGATTGGTGAAATAGGCTGTTTGAGGCTTTTATGCTATACTAGTTTTAATGACAATCTTCTATTTCTAAAGCAACAATAGATCCGTAATTTGTTTTTAATTAAGGAGTTTTGGATTGTAAGAGGGAGATGATATATCTGAAGGAGCATCATTATGAAAAAACGTACCTTGCTTTGTCTAGTTTTGGCCCTTGTAGTATTTGGAGGCGGAGCATGGATGGCGAAAGAAACAAATCTATTTCTAAGCCCACGGGCTAAGCAGTTGGCTTATTTGAAGGAGCATGAAGAGGATATTAAGGAGTTTGTAAAATCTTTAAATCCTAAAGTCGAATCGGTTCAAATAGATTGGAAACAGACACAATGGGATAAGATAGGAAATGGTACACCTCAAGGAGGAGGCGATATTGTTCAGGTTTATGGAGGGTTTAATAATATATCAAACTCAAGCTGGAGTGTGATTATTAAGATTACAGATGGAAAAATTTTAATTAATTCTATTGGAATTGGTAGTCCGTTGCGTATTGGGGGTAAACTGCTTGACTAATAGTAATTTAAAAAAATTTGATAATTTTTATTCAAATTTAACATCATTCATTCCCCACTGACTTCGAATACTTGCTAAAAGTATTTTTTTTTACATTCATGATATAATATACTTAGATTCCACTATATAGGAGGAAAGAGATGAAAAAACGTACTTTGGTTTGGCTAGTTTTAGCCCTTGTAGTATTTGGAGGAGGAGCATGGATGGCGCAGAAAACAAATCTATTTGGAGGAATAACTCTGAGCCCACGGGCTAAGCAGTTGGCTTATCTGAAGGAGCATGAAGAGGAGATGGCGAACTTTATAAAGTCTAGAAATCCTAAAGTCGAAAGTGTCCAATTTGATTGGGATAGTATGGAAGTTGGTCAGGTAGGAAATGGAACTCCTCAAGGAGGCGGTTATATGCTAACATTTAAAGGGCGTATAAATAATATAAAGGAAAGTAGTTTTACTCTTGGATTTCCTTTGGATAATAACAGGTACTCCTTGCCTAACCTTGAGAGGATTTCTGAAATGCAACCCATAAGAATTTTACGAGATGGTGGATGGTTTATATATGAGTAATAGTAACTTAAAAAATTTTGATAATTTTTATGCAGATTTAGCTCAGTCTGCTTATCTAGGGAGGCCGGTTAGGTTTCCCTATGAGTCTCAATTGAAAGATATTAGAAAATTGTTAGATAATGGAGATTCTCTAGAATTTGATTTCTCTCAAGATACTAAGATTTATAACAAGGATAAAAAAGAATGGGAAATCACTCCCGGAGGTAAACATCTTCCCCATAATGGTAAGGTCTACTTGCAGCCAGATCCTGATTTACACGATGTTTATAAAATCACAACAGTTCCTGTTCCTGATACGAATGGGATGAGACAGGAACCTCACAAAACCAAACTCTACCAAAAAGGACTCTTAACTGATGATGAAGCTGGTTTCAGTGCCTACTACTTAACGGATACGCCAACCTTGACTAATGATACCAAGAAAACCTATATGGCTATCCGCGGAAGTGATGCCATCAGTAAAGAAAATTGGAACGACTGGGTTGACAACGACGCTAAGTTCGCTCTCAATCATATCCATACGCCACAAGCCAAGTTAGCGACGGCAGGTATGAAAGCTAAAATCGCAGAGATGCGCGAAAAAGCTCCAAATGCGACGATGGACATCACAGCTCATTCCCTAGGAACCATTGTCTCTGCGCAAGGGGTAGCTGGCCTTACTGATCAAGAACTGGAGAAAATCGGCAAAGTCGTCCTCTTTGACGGTCCAGACACGACAAAGAGTTTAAAGAAAATGGGACTCAGCGATGAGAAAATCAAAAAGATTAGCGAAAAAATCGAGTACTATGTCAATCCTTTTGATGTCGTGGGTATGCTCAATCGTGAGCATACCATTACCAAATTACCTGGGGACTCCGATGAACCTCTTAAAAAACCCGTCGGTAAAGTCAATGTCCTTGTCCCCTTGCATTATACCCAGATTACTGATCCGGAAAGTTCCCATGACTTTGGTGTTTTCCAATCGGATGGAAAGGGAAATTTATTGACTGCGTCTGTGGATTTTCACCCAGAATTGCTCAGGGCAGGTGAAAAGTTGGCTAGATTAATTGCGACAACCTTGGATGTTTTAAGAAATCTAGGAGTTGATGAAAATGTAGCCACAAATGTTTTAAATTCCATTATGAGAGGTGAGTTTAAAATAAAGGCAGCTATTGGTTATGGCGTTTACGAGAATTTTACAACTGAATATAGTAAGATCGTCGAAGAAGCTCGTCAGGAATCTATAAAGTGGGATCGAGAAGCTATTCCTCGTTATCAGGAACAACTGAGAAATGGCAATCTTTCAGGAAATCAAAGAATCTTGGTTCGAGCTCAGTTGCTTCAGACAGCAGCCCAGTTGGCAAATTTTGACATGGAAGACAAAGTTAAATCTGTGAAAACCTTACTTTCAGATGCTAAGGAAGATATTCAAAATATGATAAAAGAAACAAGACAGACAGCCTTTGACATGGTTGGATATTTGTCAAGTTCAGAAGTTACAAATCTACTTTCTGGTTTTGATACAACAAGCTTTTGGGATGAAGGCGTTGCAAGTGACACGAAGACTGCAGCAACATCCTTCCTGACACAAATCGAGCAACTAGGGGAAAGCTTGGTTAAAGCTAGTGGTTCCTTTGAAACCATAGATACAGATAGTGCTGAAGATTTTAACAATCTATTGGCGGATGTAAAACAAACATGGAGGGGAAAGAATGTTAGTCCTAACGGATGAGGATACTTTAATTACAAGAGAGCAACTCGACAGAGGCTTCAAAGAAAGAATGAAGGAACAAGAACGCCAAGCAGTCAGGGCCTTAGTAACTGCAAAAGAACTGTCAATCCTTGCTAAAGGAGTGGAGTTAGCTAAAAAGTTGCAAGAAGCAGCTTCAGATATGCAAGAGTACGCTTCTAAGACTTATGTAAACAATATTAAGGGTGGATTTGAGGGCAAGGCCGCTGATGCTGCTGAAACTTACTTGACCCAGACCTTGCAAACACCTACTTTACAGAGTCCGATCAAAAGCTAGGAGAAAACGGGTCATGGATAAAAAGGAACTTCAGAAATTAGAGGATGAGCACAATCGTAAATTACGAGACTTAGAGCGTTTGGAGATGGATTTGGATGATGATTTCCACAAGTTTAGTAGGGAGACGGATCATCTCCTAGAGGCGCTTTCCTATGCATGCAGAGACAGTAGTTTTGCTGAAATTCAACCATATATCTTTGAGATAGAGAACAATTTAGATAACTATCATCAACTTTACAAGAGTCGTATAGAGAATGTGCTGGAAGCTCGCCATCAAGAGAATAAAAACTTTCATAGAAAGTTAGAAGAAAAGAACGTTTGACAAATATACCTTATAAAAGAAGGATGATATGAATTTGTTATAGTTTGTTATTATAGATAAAAAAAGAAGTAATTATACAAGGAAAGTAGATAATTTAATCCTTCTTACTAGTTTTTAGATGGAAATAGCTCTTATTTTTTTATAAATAGAATAAAAAATGAATTTTAAACTTGCAATTGAGACAAATTATTGATATAATGAGGGCATAAATTAATATAAAGGAGTTTCACATGGCTTTAATTCAATTAACAACAGAAGAATTGCGCACCTCTGCTCAAAAGTACACTCAAGGTTCTGAGGAAGTAAGACAAGTACTTCGTACATTGACTCAAGAGCAAAATACTATCCGAGACAACTGGAAAGGTGCTGCTTTTGAGAGCTTTGATCGCCAATTCACAGAATTGTCTCCAAAAATTGAGGAGTTTGCAACTTTGCTTGACGAGATCAATGCACAGTTGAACAAGGTTGCTGAAATTGTTGAACAAAACGACCAAGATCTTGCATCACAAATTTAATTTGTTATATAATTGGCTTTAGGAGGGCGAGAGCCTTCCTATTTTTTATGACGGAGAAGATTTAAAGTAATATGAAGAAGAATAGAATTTTTAAATATATAGGAAGTAGTCTGTTGGCATTAGGATTGCTTGCATTGATTATTTTTTTGAATCTATCTGTTCAAAAAAATACAACGATTAGCAATGAAAATAATGCAAAGGCTAATCAGCAGACAAAATTAAATGTAGCTATCGTAAATGAAGATAAGCCTGTCTACGTAGATACAAAAGAATACAATCTAGGTGCTAGTTATGTAAAAAATATCGAGCGTGATAATTCACAAAACTGGTCTGTTGTCCCTCGTGGAGCTGCAGATTCTGGATTAGAAAGTGGGAAATACCAACTCGTTTTAACAATTCCTAGTGACTTTTCTGAAAAAATACTCGATATTAACAGCATCAATGTTGATAAGACAACCATCAATTATAAGGTGAATGCGCAAGGAAATTTGCAAGTAGAAAATGATGCAAATAAACTAGCGAAAGATATTGTTGCTGATTTGAATGGTCAGTTAGTTGACATGTATATGGCTAGTATTTTGAACAATCTTTACACTGCACAAAAGAATGTCCAAGCTAGCTCACAGATACAAGCGACCAATATCGGAAACTATCGTACGAACTTATATGGGACAGCTATCAACTCTAAAAATCTTTTCCCAACTCTCTATAGTATGTCTAGTTCCTCTGTTGACGCCAACAGTGCTTTAAAGACAGGTTTGGATAGTTATTCTCAGATTTTTGGTCGTTATGACGTTTCACAGATTGCCTATGGTGAAAAGCTTGGCACTCTGCTTAAGAATAGGGATACTGAGAAGAAAAATCATGCGGATGTTATCACTCGGCTCATCTCTCAGAGTCGGGAAGACGTTCAGGAACAAATTAAAACTTATAAGAAATTAATTGAAGCTCAAGACAATCTGACTTCTAATATAGATGGAACACCAGCATCCACTGATGGAACGTCACCAGAAGTTGAGGCTTACTATAAAAAAGTAGCAGAAAGCATCAGCACAGAGATTGGTAGCTTACAGAAAAATCTAACAGACGAAAGAACCAAGTTTGAAAATCATAAAAAGGATATTCATAACTTTATTGATGAGAAATTAGCTACTTACTATGGAACAAGTGAGAAGAGCAACATCACTCTTGATCAATTTTTGGATAAAGCTGCAAACAAGGATTTAGAGAAGGTTGAGGAATCTCTAAAAATGCAGCTGGCTTCTGCAATCTCAGAATTACCAAAAGAAAACTTTAGTGGAGAAGAATTTAGTGGTTTTGGTATGACACCGATCACAATTCCTTCTGTAGACTATACTGAATTAAAAACAATCAAAGAGCCTAGTGACGAAATCAATTCGACTGATTTGAAGAATTTGGAAAATCTGGCAATCACGAGTACGAGTGCTGTTGGACGAACAGGAACAAAGGCTAAGGTATCATGGAAAGCTGAATCAGGAGTGACAGTTCACTCAGTCACTTATGATGGCACACCAGTTGAGTTTGGTCAAGAAATTGATTTGAAGACGGGTGGGACTTTCAAAGTAGCCTATAGTGTTGCAGAGGCAGCTCCGACTCCAACTACAAGTTCAACTGGGGCTCCAAGCCCAACTCCAAAAGCGGAGCCAAAGACTGTTGATATTTCCTTGAATGATGTTCAAGCAGTCAGTGCTCCCATAGATGTCTTAGCCGTTCAGCAAGCAGCAGTGACTTATGGACAAAAGGTTCAGAAAATAGCTTCTGACTACCAAAAGGTACAAGCACTCAAACAAGCATACGATACCGTCAAAGAGTTAAAAAATAGTAATGTGTCTAAAGCATTGTCAGATATTTGGTTTGAAGCTATTAGTTCAAATCTGAAGAAGTATGAAGACAGCTTAACTGCACCTGCTAGCGATACAGATAAAGATGGTGCTAAAGAGAAAGTAGATAAAGCCTTGTCAGAATTGACTACTCTGAAGCCTGTTTTAGAAAAAAATGTGCAGGATGTTTTGACTACCAACCAAGAATTGAATACAAAAATCAATGAACAGTTAGAGTTGTACAAGAAGTTGGAAAAGAAACTAGATGATTTGGTTGAGGAGCAAGGGAAAGGCAATGATGCTTTTGAAGAAACTAATAATCAACTGAAAACTCTAAATACTGATTATGCAACTCTCTTATCAGAAACTAAGGGTGTGAAGGAGTCTTCTCAAAGCAATGTCAAGGCGGCTGAGTCTGTTAATGAGACTTTAAGTAATTTCAATCGTGAATTGTCAAATGCTCAAACAAGTACTGAAAAGTTGTCGCAGGATGCTGACTCCTTGATGACGCAGTTTAACGAAGAATTGACTAACAATGGAAACTTTGTAGAATCCTTTGTGAAGGTTCTGAATAATGCCTATCAAAATGGGGTACCAAACGAAGTATTGCTCAACTTCTTATCTAACCCTGTTGCTCAAAATGCTACTTCAGTGAAAGCGACTGTCAATGTTTACCGTCCATTTACATGGATTTTACTATTGGAGATTGTTAGCCTCTTTACAGCCTATCTGTTTGCAACTCAAAACGTTATTCGCAAAGTCAAAGATAAGTTCAAACTTGATAAGTTACATGATACAGACTTGATGACGGTAACCATCCTATCTGCTTTAAGTCTCGTTGTCGGATTGGTAGTTGGTGTTGTATCAAGTGTTCAGCTACAGGTTGGTCGTGAGTATCAACCATCTTGGGTTCTATTAATTGTTTTAGCCGCATTTGTACTGATTCAAGGACAATATCTATTGCTTAAACATTTCCGAGTGATTGGTATGGGACTCTCCTTCTTTATGATGATTAGCTTTGTCTACCTATCAAATGCTATTGGGACAACAGCAAGTCTAACTGGTTTCCCAGCATTTATCAAAAATCTCAATGCGTTATCGATATTAGAAGGTTTGCTCTCAGGATATTTTGATGGACATCCAGCAGCAATTATCGCTTTTGTTGCAACGATTGTTGTCATAGCTGTTTTACTTGTTATAAATGTTTTTATCAGAGAAAGTAGTTTGTGGTTTCAAGCAAGCCAAGCTGAGAAAGAATAGAAATTAGAAATATGAAGAAAATCATTCTTTTCCTTCTTACCTTAGTAACATGTGCAGCAGTCTCTGGGGCTGCTGCAGATGATTTGAAGGATAACAGTCTGCAGATTGATGATTCCCGACTTGAAAAGAAAGAGGGATTGAAATTTGGTCTACAGTCTGAACAAATCAAGGAGCTTTTTAATGAAGCGACTCAAAAGAGGTTGCAGGACATGCAACAGCATCAAGAGGAACAGTTGATCACAGAAAGGGGCCAACTGTTTTCTGCTATACAGAGACCAGTGAAAAAATCTTCTGAAGAACAGTTGTTTCAGCCCAATGCTCAAAAAACAATCAAGTTCCAAACAAATATAGGCCATGTAGAAAAAGGTGGTCTGAATGACTTTCTTCCAGAGATGTTCTATGTGGTGTTGATTTTCTTGCTTTTTGGAGCAACCGCTGTGATGAGTTATCGCGTGATGGTAGAGGGGATGGATTAAACTTTTAGTAAATCTATCAAGACAATTTTAAGAGAAAGAAGACAAATCAGATACAGGAGGCATGTAAGAAGTGGAGCAGCATATCAATATTACCCTACGCCTGAAAGAAAGAGATGTGGATATTCGCATTCCGCGGCGAATTGAAGTGCGCCGGCTGGTGCGAGAAGTGGATACGATTTTTAATCCAGGTATCAAGCGAAAAAAATATCAATTAAGAATTGTCAATAAAGGTTTGTTGATTGATGAAGGGAAACATCTGTCTGATTATCCTATGACGACAGGAGATTTAGTAGAAATTGAGGAGATATAGGTGGCTGAAGAAAAATTTGAATTTGGTGGACAGTCGTTTGTCTATGAAAAAAATGAAACAAACTGGGAATTAAAACTCAAACGTTCAGATGTTGCGAGTCAAGATTTACGGGAACTCTTACTATTGGATTTGCATCATCCATTCTTTTTGGAGCAATCGATGGTGTCTGATGAGGATAGTGTCACCTTCTCCTATCAAGTCGAAGCTCATGGACTGACTTATGAGGAAATAAAGGAACGTACCATTTCGGAAAGAATCCGTTTGGCCCTAAACGTTTTTCGTCTAGAGGGCGCTTTGGAGTTACCTGTGACTTTCCTTTTGCACCCAGTAAATCTCTTTATTACCAAGGATGCTCAGGCTAAGATTGCTTATCGTGGAATTCCTGGTCTGATGGTTCCTCAATCCACATCCTCAGAAGATTTTTTACGCCAGGCTAAATGTTTTACAGTAACACTATTTAGCGATTTGGATTTCATGGATCTTTATAATGGTTCCTTGGAATTAGAGACCTTGCCCGACTTCTTAAATGACCTATGTCAGGCAGATGATATAGAGGCTGCAGTAGCTGTTTTGGAGAAGTACTACACGGAGAAGGCTGCGAAAGAACGGGCAGATTTGGTCTTGGTTCCAAGTAGACGCCATCGTGTCTTTAAACTGGCAACGATTTGGTTAACAGCCAGCGTTGTCTTGTTGATCGTTCCACTTATCTATCTGATTTTTGTGCAAAATCCTTTCAAAGAAAAGATGTTGCAGGCAGATACTGCCTTTATTAAAGTGGATTATAGTGGTGTTATTACAGAATTAGAGAGAATTGATCCAGCTAGCTTGCCGAATACGCAAAAGTATGAGTTGGCTTACTCTTATATTCAGGGGTTGGAATTTTCTTCTGAACAAAAGAAAGTCATCTTGAACAACGTAACACTCAAGTCAGATGAGCTTTATTTGACTTACTGGATCCAGGTTGGGCGCAATCGCTTTGAAGAGGCGCTTGATATTGGGAAACGGATTAACGACAGTGACTTGATTCTCTATGCTTTGACTCAGGAAATCAAGCAGGTTCGAGAAGATGGCAACTTGTCAGGGAAAGACCGTGAAAGTAAGTTGAATACTTTGGAAAGCGAGTATAAGAAATACTGGGATAGTCGAAGTGAGCTACTAACGAGTGAATCAAGCTCCAATGCTTCTACAACTCCTAACCCTCAAGACAAGGCTTCTGAAAGCAAACCGTCATCTGAGAAGAAACCTGTTCCAAGTAGCTCCTCTAGCAATTAAAGTAGACCAAGGAGAGAAATTATGAAAAAACAAATCATTTTCTACAGCCAAGGTCTACGTTATGAAGTAGAACTGAGTGCAGATAAGACGGTCTTGATCGGGGCGACTGAAAAGGCCCAAGTCTACCTTTCTCAACAGGAAAGACCGATTCAGCTCAAGGTCGATGGTGACGAGGTCTTTTATCAGTACGACGATGAAGCAGGACTCTTGAAAGATGGTCTGCGTTTGGGTGAGGTCGTCTTTTATCTCCGAGAAGGGGAGCCAAGGGTTTATGACCTTTTGGATTTATCAGAGTTTCAGATTGGCTCTCAAAGAGGTGCATTGATCACACTAGATGGAGATGTTGAACTCTTACTCCAAAAATCCCAAAATCAATGGAAGCTAACTCGACTAAAAGGCGCATTTTATCGAAACAATCATCTGGAACAAATGGACCAGCAATTGATTGGTTTTGGAGATGAGTTGAGTCTAGGGGCGGTGACGATCAAGTTCTATCCAGATGAAGTATGGGTTCAGGGTCCTGCCCAAGTTGGGCCACAACTGACTCTGAGAGAACCATCTCGATATGGCTTTTATGAAGATTATCCAGATTATCATCGTTCTCCACGGATCATCTATCGTGGCAGCGAAGATAAAATCTTGATCAATCCCCCAGGCCAGGAACCGGTTAAGCCGAGTGATGAACTGTTAAAGCTGATCGTTCCTCCTTTGATGATGGTCGGAGTAACCGTCTTAATCACCTTAATTCAACCTCGAGGGATCTATATCCTTGCGACAGTAGGGATGTCCATAACCACAATGATTTTTTCTATCCGTGGTTTCATCAAAAATCGTAAAAAGTACAAGGCTGATAAGAAGGAACGGGTCGATCTCTATCGTCTTTACCTGAAAGATAAGGTCAAGGAATTGACTCGTCTGGAACGAGAACAAAAAGAAGGGATGCACTATCATTTTCCGACGATTTTAGAGTTGACGGACTTGGTTGAGAGTTACAATCACCGAATTTACGAAAAGACTCCCTTGCATTTTGACTTTTTATACTATCGTTTGGGACTCGGGAAAATGCCGACTAGCTATGACTTGAAATACGGTCAACAGGAGCGTAGCGGTAAGAAGGATGCTCTAGAAGAAGAGGGTTACGCTCTCTATAGTCGTCACAAAAAAATTCCAGATATGCCGATTCCGGCAAACCTTAGTCATGGACCAGTGGGTTATATTGGACCTAGAAATCTCGTCCTAGAGCAACTGCAGCTTTTGGTGATGCAGCTAGCGACTTTCCATTCTTATCATGATGTGCAGTTTATTACGATCTTACCTGAAGAGGAAAAAGAGCAATGGTCTTGGATGCGTTGGCTACCTCATGCCAAACTGCAAGAGCTGAATGTCCGTGGTTTTGTCTACAATCAACGGACACGAGACCAGGTTCTCAATAGTTTGAACCAAATCTTGAAACTACGTCGTAGCCAAAAGGAAGAAGCATCCCACAAGGAGAGCACCCTCTTCCATCCTCATTACGTGGTTTTGGTGACCGATGAGAAGCTGATTTTGGATCATATCATCATGGAGTTCTTTACCGAAGATCCAACGGAATTAGGCTGTTCTCTTATCTTTGTAGAGGATGTCATGAGTTCCTTGTCTGAGAATATCCAGACAGTGATCAATATCAAGGACCGTAATACAGGCCAACTGGTCATGGAAGAAGGAGTTTTGAAAGAGACGGACTTCCGTTTGGATCATTTCCCAGCAGATTATGACAAGGAGCGGATCGCCCGTACCTTGGCTCCGCTCAATCACCTCCAAAACCTGAAGAGTTCGATCCCAGATTCTGTGACCTTTATGGAAATGTATGGGGCGGAGACCTTTGAGGATTTGCAGGTATCGAGCCGTTGGAAAAAGAACGCACCTTACAAGAGTTTGGCTGTGCCAATTGGTCTGCGTGGTCAGGATGACCTGGTTCAGCTCAATCTGCATGAAAAAGCCCATGGACCTCATGGTTTGATCGCAGGGACGACTGGTTCAGGGAAGTCAGAAACCATCCAATCCTATATCCTATCCCTCGCTGTTAACTTCCACCCTCATGATGTGGCTTTCTTGCTGATTGACTATAAGGGTGGTGGGATGGCCAATCTCTTTAAAAACCTTCCCCATCTCTTGGGGACGATTACCAACTTGGATGGTGCCCAATCTATGCGGGCCTTGGCTTCGATCAATGCGGAGATCCATCGTCGTGAACGACTCTTTGGAGAGTTCGAAGTCAACCATATCAATCAATACCAGAAGAAATTTAAAAACGGAGAAGCGACAGAGCCACTCCCTCATCTCTTTCTCATCTCAGATGAGTTCGCAGAGCTCAAGGTCAACCAGCCAGACTTTATCAAGGAGCTGGTATCCATCGCTCGGGTCGGGCGTTCCCTCGGGGTCCACTTGATCCTAGCTACTCAAAAGCCATCAGGTGTGGTGGATGACCAGATCTGGTCCAACTCTCGCTTTAAGATTGCCCTTAAGGTGGCGGATCGTTCGGACTCCAATGAAATGCTTCATACGCCTGATGCGGCTGAGATCACTCAGACGGGACGTGCCTATCTGCAAGTCGGAAATAATGAGGTCTATGAACTCTTCCAGTCAGCCTGGTCAGGCGCGGATTACCAGCCGGACAAGGACGATATGGGGATCGAGGACCATACTATCTACTTGATCAATGAATTGGGCCAATATGAGATCTTGAATGAAGACCTATCAGGCTTAGAAGATGTGGATGAGATCAAGGAAGTTCCGACAGAGTTGGATGCGATAGTGCACCATATCCAGCTCTTGTGTGAAGAACAAGAAATTCCTCCAGTACCACAGCCATGGTTGCCACCGCTCAAAGAGCGAATCACGCTAGACGAACTGGAAGAAGTGCAGCCGACAGTAGCCTGGACACAAGAGAAACCACTCTCTGTCCTCTTGGGGATGGCAGATATCCCGCAGGCCCAGAAGCAGGAAGCTGTCTCTATCAATCTCTCCAAGGATGGTCATATCCTCCTCTACGGAAGTCCGGGTACAGGAAAGACGACCTTCCTTCAAACCGCAGCCATGGACTTGGCGAGAAAGTTCAGTCCCAAGGACCTTACCATGTACTTGATGGACTTTGGGACCAATGGTTTGGCTCCATTGTCTAAGCTTCCACAGGTGGCGGATACCATGCTTTTGGACCAAACGGAGAAGATCTCTAAGTTTGTACGAATCATGGAGAGAGAACTTAACCGTCGTAAGAAACTCCTTGCGGACTATGGAGTTGGGACCTTAGAACTCTACCGTCAGGCTAGTGGTCAGGAAGAACCGGCTATTGTTATCCTTTTAGATAGCTATGAAGCCTTCAAGGAAGAAGCCTATGAGGCGGAACTCTTCAAGCTCTTGGTGCGTATCTCTCGTGAAGGTCTCAGTATCGGGGTTCACCTCTTGGTGACAGCCGGTCGTCAGACCAACCTTCGTGCTCAACTCTACTCGAACTTCAAGCACCAGTTGAGCCTACCACAAAATGAGGCAGGTGAAGTGCGAGCCATCGTGGGCTCTACACCACTTGCTATGACTATGGAAGATATCAAGGGACGGGCTCTCATGAAGCGTGAAGAGGTGGATGTCATCCAGCTGGCACTCCCAGTTTATGGAGCCAATGACACCCAAGTCCTCAACAACCTACGTCAGGAAGTCGCTTCCCTCCAAGAAGCTTGGACAGGACAACGCCCAAGTGCCATCCCGATGGTGCCAGAGGAGTTGACGGAGAAAGACTTCTATAGCCGAGCAAGCGTGCAAACTGCCTATGAACACAGCCTTGTGCCTCTAGGACTTGACTTGGAGACAGTTGAACCTGTTATATGGAACCTGGCTAAAGGCAATCTTCTCTACCTAACAGATAAAGAAGAGCAGATGACGGCCTTGGTGAAACACATTGCCAAAGGGAAACAGAAAGTCATCGTCTTGGCACCGAAGTATCATAGTCTACCTGAAATGGAAGGTGTGACGATTATTAGTAACTCCGAAGACTATCTAAGTGCTATCGCAAGTATAGAGAAGCGAATTAATGAGCGTTTAGAGCAAAACGAAAGAGAGCACGTAGCAACAGTAGTTGTCTACAATTTAATTGAATTGGTGAGTGAATTAAACTCAGAAGCGCTTGATACGTTGGCTTATGTCCTAGATAAAGGAATACGAGCTGGATATGGTTCAATTGTAATGAGTTCGCCACTAATCACCAAGCATATCGATGTGATCTCAAAAACTGCTCGTTCTTATAAGCAGGCTATTTTAGCACTTCGCGTAAGCGATCAATCAGTTCTGACAGTGATCAACAGAGCTGT
>ENA-OWLL01000289-OWLL01000289.1-metagenome-genome-assembly--contig:-NODE-289-length-13622-cov-5.917668_pt1 | contig 13622 bp, 8 predicted proteins | sample MGYA00245347_ERZ651098 | MGnify/ENA primary metagenome ERZ651098 (study PRJEB26857, sample SAMEA4031767) | metagenome | biome: human; feature: oral; material: saliva | place: Philippines | collected 2014 | study...
CAAAATTGTTGCAAAGTCAAAATAATTTCTTGAAATGTTAATTTCTTAGACATTGAATACTCCTTAATAAAAAATGATTTCTTGCGACACGAGTCTGCCTCGTCGATTATACGAGGCAAGACGAGTTAGTACTGCGTCTAGCTCAGGCACTCTAGTGCTGAGCGTGGGGCAGTCCGACTGTAAGGAGGTCTCTGCCACTGACGCAGTGAAATGTTAATTTCTTAGACATTGTTTACTCCTTTAATTTATATTATCTTTTTAGCTTTATTCATCAAGCAACCAAGAAAAAGCTGGGTCCTGAAAAATATGACGTTTGGGAACAGTTTGTAAATTCTGATCGCATTCATCTATTGTACCTAATTTCAAAGCACAGACTTCTGGTATATTTTCTTGAACAGTGAAAATTTGACTATGACAGTTCTGGCAGTAATAACGCTGTTTTCCTGGAGAAGAACTATAGGAAACAAGCTTTTCTTTTCCATGCAATACTAGATTTTTACTGCTAACTTTAGCATTAACTGTATAGGCAGACGCAGTTGCTTTCCGACAGAATGAGCAGTGGCAAAAAACTAATTCCGACAATTCCTCATCTAAAGTGTAGGTCACTGCTTTGCATAAACAAGATCCTTTAAGCATTATGCTCCTTTCTACTTAGGCATTAGACGAAATTCAAAAAGAACCGAATTTCAACACCCAAGCCTTGCGACTAGGGGCGTCAGAAACGCGGTTCCACCCTAATTTATTACTTCATTGTTTTTAAAAATACGACAGAAAGCGCCAGTTTCTTACCTTGTCCTACTTGGCTCCCACTATCCCAAGCTCGCTTGAAGAACGCCATAAGACTTTCTTTCCTAGCTAGTATTATAGCAGATTTTCTAGCTAGTGTAAACCAAAAATGAGTCTGAAAACAAAGTTCCAGACTCATTTATCAGTAAAGCTTCAGAAACTCCTGTTTAAGGATGTCTTTTCGCTTTTGGTTTTTTGCCATGTAGATTTCTCTTGGCTTGTTTCAAGGCTGTAATGGCATCTTTGACATCTTCTTGGCTCGCTCCTGGATCTTTAAGGAGTTCCTGTGCCTCTTTAAAAGTTAAAAGATAAGCTGCTTTTTCTTTCTTGTCTGCATAGATAAATCTCGCATTCTTTTCTTGGAAAAGGCGTTCATCCTTGACCAGTTTCTTCAGACTAGAGAAGTCTGTAGCTTTGCCATTCAATTTACTTTTAGCTGTTGCTAGGGCAATGAGAGATTGGTCAATTTGATCCTGTTTGACTTTAGGATCTACAGCTAGTAAGGCGATTTCTTGGAAGGCACGATCATAAGCTCGACGTACTTTTTCCTTGGCATTAGCATATCGTCCAGTTTTAGTCGTTGCATAGTAAGCTTTCATAGCTTCTTTCAAGGCTGCCACGTTCGAATCTTTTCCATCCAAAGCCTTACCAGCAGCTTCAAGACTAGCGAGAACGCCATCAATCAATTCTTGCTTCAACTTGCTTGACAAGGCTGACTGCGCCACTTGGAAAGCTTGGTCATAAGCTTTTCTCTTATCTGCACTACTATTAAAGTAACGAGACGTTTCTACCAGTTCTTTTTGTTGATTTACCGCAGCAATCAAGGCCAACTTAGACACAACAGATAGGCGCAAAGCATTATTTCGACCTGGATGAACGAGCAAGGAAACGAGATCTTCAAGGAGTTCATATCCAGTTGGCAAGGTGACTTGTACAGTATAACGACCTGTAGCAACTTTCTTACCAAAGGCGTATTGACCGTATTTTTCAGCAGGAAGAGTGATACTTGTCCCATCTTCTCCTTTCAGAACTACTGTAGTTGTCTTTGGAACTGCTTGATTGAAGGAAACAGATACTGGTGCATACTCTAGGAGTTTTGCTAGGAAGGTAATGGTTTGGAAACTATTTTCTTCCGTCAGGTCAAACTCTTGGGACAAGGCACTGATAAATTTCAATTCTGTTCGGTCATAACTGAAAATTTCTGCTGTATAATGACCAAACTGTAAGAAATGAATCGCTTTTGTCTTGTCAACATCAACATATTGTCCCTTGCTATTTTTGATTCGATAGACGTAGAGGGTATCAATATCCTGATTTGTTTTTGCATCCTTCAAGGCAATTTTCACTCGACCACTATTTTGATCGCGGACAAGTTCAGCAAGTGAGATATAGTCTACATTTCCTGCATAGTCCTCTACAAGATAGTAAATATTAGCCTTGTCAACATTCTTAGGAAGTGTATAACTACCGTCAGCATTGGCCTTAATCAGATGGGTGTTCTCAAGCGCACGAGTTCCAGACTGGTCCTTTCCAGTTAGAACCATGGTCCCTTTCTGATCAAATGGTGTGATATAGAAGACTTTTTCTGAAAGGATACCGCCTTGACCCACATCTTTTGGTTTGCGAGCTACGAATTCTTGGTTTCCATCTTTAAAGCGAATATAACCACTTGTGATGACAGGTTTTTGAGTATCAATTTGAATTTTAAAGGTCGTGTATTGTTCTTTGGCTCCTGGAACGTCTGGTGTGTAACTGATAACATAGTCATATAAACCATCCGCAACAGTATTGCCATCAAAATCCTGACCTCTCCAAGCAGTATTATCTAGAATATAACTCTTCAGATTTCTACTGTCACCATCAAAATAATTCTTACGAAGATCCTTTGCATCGCCCTCCCAAATAGGATGTTCATGCTTGGTATCCGTAGCCGCATAAACTGTAGCCCGAAGATTTACAAGATTTCTCAAAGCAACCGTTTTGTATTCAACTAGGTCTTTGTTTCCATCATCGTTTGGAGAAATAGCAATACGGACATTCCCTTTTTCGTCCAACTGAAGAACATGCTTACCTTCAGCATTTTGTTCGATTCCAAGAACGGTAATTCGGCGTCCTTGGCGTTGACCTTTAGACACTAGAAGGTCATTTTGCAAGGTTGCGAGATAGGTGGCATCATTAGAGTAGTTAACGGCAGGATTTTCCTTGTCTACTTCCGTGTAAAATCCATTTTTCCCTTCTCGGACAAGATTGTAAATTGGTTTTTCGACAGCGGGGAGATTTTGGAATTCACCTCGGAAGCCCATAAATGCAAGACTCACAATATCTCCATCATCTGCTGGATCTACAAAGCGAACAAAACCTTCAAGGAAATAGCCATTTGGCATTTGTTTGCTGAGTTCAGCAGCAAATTTTCGAGCATCCACTTTAACAGTGACTGTTTGACTGCTGTGGGCTTTGACCGTCACTTCAGGCCAGACTGTCTCCGTTAGTTTTCGAGGTCGAAGGGTGAATTTCCCATCTTGGACTTCGTCTGTATTGGTATTCACTACCATCTTGAGAGTACGGTCAGTATCTGAAATATTGTGTACAGTGACCTTGAAAGTAAATTGATCTCCAACATTTCCTAAAGTCACACTTGGATAACCATTTTCACCCGTTACATAGAGGTCTGTTGACACTGCAGCAGCTGTATCCACAATACCAGAACCTTGCTGACGAGGAGAGGTATAAGTGCCTGTGTCCTTATTAACATGTGGTTTTGCAGTTGACATGATCAAGGCCTTGACAGTCTCTGATACTTGCTCAGGAGTCAATTCTGGATGGTGTTTTTGAAGGTATTCCTTAACCAGAACTGCAACACCCGTAACGTGAGGAGCCGCCATACTGGTTCCGCTGATACTACCATAGGTATTGTCATTAAAGGATGAGTAGATATTGCCGCCAGGAGCTGTCACGTCTGGTTTCAATTGTCCATCGGTGGTCACTCCCCAACTTGAAAAGTCAGATAGCTGATTGGCTACATCAGAAGGACGATTATCCATCTTACCATTAAAAACAATCTTGTAGTTTCCTGATTTTAAGGCTTCACCATACTGTTTAGAAATAAATACAGAAGGAATTTTCTTTGCTTCATCATCAATAGCCATATTAATGTTTGCACCTTCTACATTATTGTAGATCAAAGCACCAACTGCACCGTGTTTTCGTGCATTTTTGATCTTCTCTGAAAAGTTCATGGCTCCACGCTGAATGAGGGCAAGTTTCCCAGTTAAATCCAACTTCGCAAAGTCTTCTTCACGACCTAACCCTGCTTCGACGTATTCGTACTCTTTTCCTTTTTCAAAGTCCTTATCTGCTTCAGGTTGATTATAATCAAATTTTCCGTTATGAAGGCCGGCATTTCCCTCTAGACCTTTAACTTCAAAAACGGCTGTTGTCAATGTTTTATTGTTGACAGAAGCAACTGAAATTGAATCTTCAACAGTGGATGGATTTCCAACCAAGCCATAGTCTGGGTTTTCGGCTAGCGGTTTTGAATAACCATTTCCGAATGTATTGCTATTTCCTGCTGAGATAAGAACAGACACTCCCTTGGCACGAGCCCGTTTGATGGCATCCACAATATCAGAACCAGCATCCACCATAGAACCTGTGCTAGATCCCAAACTCATATTAATGGCATCTGCTCCTAAGGCAACTGCGTCATCAATCGCCTTTACATAAAGGGCAGAACTGGTCGTCTTTTGGCGATCTGAAAAGACACGCATAAACATGACTTGGGCTTCTGGTGCAACACCATAGACCTTTTCACCATTTGGTGCTTCTTTATCAGGGTTTCCAGCAGCAATCCCTGTTACGTGCATCCCATGAGAAGTTCTTTCTGCTTCTTTGATCTTATCCGTTCCGTCAAAGTAGTCATAGGCATAGACAACCTTATCGCTATACCATTTACCGTAATCGATTCCAGCAGCCTTTTTAGCTGCTTCGATGGCTTCCTTGTTTTTAAATTTTGCTTTTGACGGATCTGAAATTCGAAGAACCTCATGATTCAAATCAAGTCCAGAGTCAATAATGGCAACAACGGTCCCCGTCCCCTTGTAACCAGCCTTCCAAGTTTTTGGTACTGTGATGATATCATTGCTTGAAAGACTATTGGGTTTTGCAGACTCAGCTTTTTCTTGTTCTTTTTCAGTAGTTGCCGTTTCTCCAGTAGTTTTAGGAGCTGTCGTTGCTTGAGCCTCTTTTTTCTCCAAGTCAGAAGCCTTCTCAGTAGCAGGCGCTGGACTGGTATCTACTGTTGTTTCTTTCTGAACGATACCTTGATTTTCTTCTTTTGCAACTGCGCTATCTTTTCCTGATTCTTGGGCTTCAGCAGTTTTATCAACCGGAGCTTCTACCTTAGCATCTTGTTTACTAGCATCCTCTTTAGAAGTTTCAGCTTCTTGTTTCTCTCCAACTACTGGTGCTATCCCATTAGTATTGGTTTGGTCAGTTGAAGAGTTTGAGTGTTTATCATTTTTTAGCTCTGTCTTAATTTCCTGAGTTTGAGCTTGATTTTCACCTGTACTCTGCTCATTGGCACTGACTTGACTTGCTCCAAAAACCAAAGCAGTTCCCAATAAAACTGAAGCAAGACCAAATTTGTATTTCCGTAATGAAAAACGTTGTCGTCTATTCATAAATAATCTCCTTTTTCTTTAAAGTATACCTATTATAACGCAAATAATCATAAATTTTCATAAAAATCTGAATTGTCACAAAAATGTAATATTTGCGTATGTAATGTTCTTATTTAGTTTTATTGTTCGTGTTATTTGCTCTATCAAAGCAACATCTTTTAGATTTATTCATTTATTTCAATTTATAAAACTATTTTATTATACAAACAATCTAGACTTTTATACACAAAAAGACTAGGATTAAAAATTCCTAGTCTTCATCATTTCGATATAAATAGATTTCACAAACTAAAAATCCATCTCATCCACACGTGGTGCACCAGAAGTCACTGAAATTGTCTTTAAGACTTCTCGCTCGTCTTTGCTGAGTTCAATTCCAAAACAGTCAAGATTGCTCTGGATGCGAGAGGCTGTCACTGACTTAGGTAGAGGTAAAAATCCTTCTGCCAAACTCCAAGCCAAGGCAATTTGAGCCACTGATTTCCCATGCTTAGCAGCAATTTCTTGGACTTCTTTCTGTTCAAACAACTCCCCTTGCCCAAAAGGCCCCCAAGCCTCTAGGAGAATTCCTTTCTCTCTACAGTAGTCAACCACTTCCTCTTGATAAACTCCTGGTGCCAAGCGTACCTGATTGACCGCCGGAATGACTCTTACTGTCTCAAGCAAAGCATCCAAATGATGGGGAAGGAAATTACTAACGCCGATAGCACGGATTTTGCCTTCTTTGTAAAGATCCTCCATCGCTCGCCAGACTTCAGCATTGCGAGTTTTCCATTCGTCATTTTCTCTTAGTGGTTTTGGATTTGGCCAATGGATAAGGTACAAATCTAGATAATCCAATCCCAGTTTTTCCATTGATTCTTCAAATGCATGGCGAGTTTCATCATAGCTGTGATTGGTATTCCAAAGTTTAGTCGTTACAAAGATTTCTTGTCGTGGAATACCGCTATCTCGTATAGCACGACCAACACTTTCCTCATTTTTATAGATAGCTGCAGTATCGATATGACGATAACCAGCCTTTAAAGCTTCTAAAACAGCTTGGTAGGCCACCTCTCCATTTTCAGCTTTCCATGTTCCAAATCCTAGAACAGGAATTGAAACTCCATTATTAAGGGTGTAAGATTTCATCGTTTTTCCTTTCTATGTGAAGAAAATCTAAAGAAACAAAATCCTGATTACCAGTACGCTTGCTCCTTTAGATTTTAACAATTATTGATCACGATCGTAATAGATCTCGTGAGCTTTCAAACGAGAATTGAGCAATTCAGGAACGGTCACAAATGTATACCCTTCACCCTTTAGATACTCAATGACACTTGGTAGAGAATTGACAGAAGGACCATGGATATCATGCATGAGAATGATAGAACCATTACGAACTTGGTGTTGAATTTCTGTCAAAATAGCAGCTTCATTCTTACTCTTCCAGTCTAAACTATCCACATCCCACATGATAAAACTCAAGTCAAGACTATTTCGAATATCATCAGTGATGGCACCATAAGGTGGGCGCATCAGTTTAGAGCTTGATCCTAAAACTTGAGTTAACAAATCTTCTGTATCAGTGATTTGCTTTTTAGCATCTTCGAGGGATAATTTAGAAAGGACAGGATGATCCCAGCTATGATTTCCCACAACATGACCTTCCGATTTCATTCGTTTCAGAAGATCTTCATTTCCTGCTATGTTTTTTCCAAGTACAAAGAAGGTTGCCTTTACACCGTACTTAGCCAAGGTATCCAAAGCTTGTGGAGTTGTAGTCGGATTTGGACCATCATCAAAGGTCAAGGCTACAACCTTTTTATTTTTCTTAGCAAAGTAAGATTGGTAGAGTTCCGCATCCTTTTCTAACAGATAAGAGGACTCAATGACATCAAAGAAACTGGATATTGGTAAAGCAATTTCCTCAACAGCCTCTCCAGAATTAGCAGGATAAAGGATGATTTGACTATCTTTATAATCAAAACTCCAAGATGCCAAATCCTGATCTGTGAAGCTCTTTATAACTTGATCAATTTTTGCCTGGTCAAGTTTCTTATCTTCTAGAGTTGATTTGATTTGACTCAGTAAGAGTTCCTTAGCCTTGCTTGCATCTTTGAAGAGTTTGCTGAGGTCAAAATCTTTCCCATCTTCAGTCAAGAAAATTTTCCCTAAAGAAGTCTTTTCTTTTTCTTCAACCTTTGCTGCAGACAAATCGTAGACTTGCTTACTGATATTACGAGCAACAACTCCCTTAAGGACAGGATCCAGCTGCTCAGTATAATAAAAGACCAGATCCTCTTTATCTTCTAGATTTTCTTTGATATCTTGGTTGATTTTTTCTCTAATAGACGCAATGACCTCCTCTCCTTGCAGAGGGTAGTAGGCAATCACCTCAGCTTGCCCTTTTCGGAAATGGTCCTTCTGACTACCTGAGTTGAATTGCTGGTCCTTTTCGCTTTTTAACGCTTCAATTTTTTGTTCATAAGATTGCTTTTGTAGAACCTTGTAGCCAATGGCACTTCCCAAAAGAATCATAGCGATTCCTAAGATTCCAACAAAGGAAAGCAATATACTTCTCTTTTTATCGTGAGAAACACGGTTCATATTTTTCTTCATATTTCCATCATATCAAATCAAAGCTATTATTTCAATGATAAACAGATAATCTAGCTCCATTTCAAAAAATAAAGAAAAAGCTTAGAATTCTCTAAGCTTCTATTTTAAAAGCGAATTGCTTCACGTGTTTTTTCATATGAAGTCACAAAACGATTTGTAACTCCTGGTTCTGCAACTTCCAAGGCTTGAGAAATCTTCTCAAATGATGCCCGATAGTCAAACTCTTTCTCAAAAATTTCAAGTGCTTCGTTGAAAGCCTCTTGGATACGTTCATCAAATGAACGGTAGCGATTTGAGTATTGGAGAAGTTGCTCTGTCAAAGTTGCATACTGAACAATGTCATATGTTTCTGTCTCAAGTACTGCCATATCATTCGTTGCAATTTCAAGAATTCGCTTAACAGATTCAATATTAACCTGCGGTTGTTCTAGCTCCGCCATCAAATCTTCAGTGTTATGACTTGCAGTAAAGAAGAGTTTCAAGAAACTTTGAGGGATTCCTGGTAAGTTTCGCTTCTCCATGTAACGTTTGATAGTGTGCAAACGATTCACATAGACATTTGCTTTTTGGCGAGCATTGAGGTCATCTTTTTCAATTTGCGCAAGTCGTTCGCTCACAGAAATTTGCTCATCTTCAATATCTTTGAGATTGCTTTGAAGCATTTCCAACTGTTCTTCAAGAACAGAATAGGCTTGAGCAGATTCTCTTTGGTCCTCTGTTACTTCTAAAATAGCGGTATCAAGTGCAGCTAATTCTTTTTGAAGACGGCGGACATGATTCCCATCACTTTCTGGAAGAAGATAAGTTTTATTTAGGCGTTCAAGATCCTGAACAAGCACCTGGTTATTTTCCTTCAAGTGGTTGAGATAGGTTGGAAGTGTTGAGAGGAGATTCTCAACGACTTTTTGAGCCTCAATTTCATGAGTGAAAATATCATAAAGTGCATTGATTTCTTCTTGAATGCGATTATTTTCATACTCTGCATTGTCCAACTCCAACTGACGAATGTTTTCTTGATTATTCTTCAAAGATTCATGCAAAAGTTGGAAACGTGACTCAATATCTGTTTCAGTAAAGTGGTAGTTGGCATCCAACAGCTTACGATAGCCTTCTTCCAAATCTGCTAATTGGTCTGGTAATTCCTTTGTCAAGGTTTCAACAAGAGCTGGAATCCGATCAACAATATGCGTTAGAGCAAGAATATGATTTTCAGTATCATCTAAGATTGCTGCAGCTTCAACTGGGTCACCTGATGAGTTAAGGGTAACGAATTGAGAGAATTCCGATTGGATATTTTCCAATTGTTTCTCAATCTCAGGAAGAGCTTTCCCATATTTCTCTGAGTCCTCTGCAACCGTATGTTGAAGGGTTTCAAACAAGTCCAAAGCATGTAGGACGCGACCACTGTTCTTAGACTCTTGCTTTTCGAGTTCAGAAAGGGCATTGCGAATAGCTGCAATATCCTCTTCAATCAAACTAATCTGGCTTTCAATTTGATCAATCTTGTGAGCTGCTTTAAAGAAACGGAAAGAATTATTGTAGTTTTCAGCTTCAAAGAGGTGATTTTCGATGTCTGCAAATGAGTTCAGAGATAAATCAACCCATTTTTGATTCCATTCACGAAAGGTTACCTGACTTTGACCAATCAAGTGCATATTTTTAACGGCTTCAACCTCATCATTTACAGGAAGATTGTAGAGTTCTTCTTTTCTTTCTTCAAGCGCCGTTAATCTGCTTACATTACGCTTACGTAGAAAAATGGCTGTTACATAAGCTAAAATCAAAATGACCGCAATCGCAACCATTAGATAAATTAGTTGTCCATTAGACATATCAAACTCCTTTTATACTAGAAACAATCGTAATGATTATATCATATTTTTTAAACCAAGGGAACTATTTCCCACATTTTTTAGACGTCAAGTGTACTGTAAACAGCGTTTTCTTCGATAAATTCGCGACGAGGTTCTACTCGATCCCCCATCAACATATCAAAGATTTTATCTGCTTCGGCAGCATCATCTACCGAAACACGCGCCATCAAGCGATGTTCTGGATCCATGGTTGTTTCCCACAATTGGTGGTCATCCATTTCTCCTAATCCCTTATAACGTTGGATGGTTGGCTTTGAGCGCCCTTCACTATGACGTGCTAAGGCTTCTTGGAGTTTAATTTCTTGATCTGTACCTGGCTGGATGTATTCTTTGATCTCACTTCCAACTTTAACCCCATAAATCGGTGGTTGGGCAATATAAACATAACCAGCTTCTAGGATTGGTTTCATGTAGCGGTAAATCAAGGTTAGCAAGAGAGTTCGAATGTGGGCACCATCGACATCGGCATCGGTCATCAAAACGAGTTTTTGGTAACGAGCCTTAGTAACATCAAATTCTGCGCCAAATCCTGTCCCCATGGCTGTGAAGAGACTCCGAATTTCTTCGTTAGCAAGAATTTTATCCATGCTAGCCTTTTCAACGTTCAAGATTTTACCACGAATTGGTAAGATAGCTTGGAACTCACGGTTACGACCAGATTTAGCTGATCCACCAGCCGAGTCTCCTTCGACGATGAAGAGTTCGGTTTCAGCAGGATTATTTGAAGAACAGTCTGCTAGTTTTCCTGGGAGATTGGAAATTTCCAAACCAGATTTCTTGCGAGTGACTTCACGCGCACGCTTGGCAGCCACACGAGCCTTGGCAGCCAAAATTCCTTTTTCCACGATACGCTTGGCAATCTGTGGATTTTCCATGAGAAAATCAGAGAAGGCATCGCTGAAGAGACGATTGGTAATCTTAACTACTTCACTATTGCCCAGCTTGGTCTTGGTTTGTCCTTCGAACTGAGGTTCGGCCACTTTGATGCTGATCACGGCAGTCAATCCCTCGCGGAAGTCGTCGCCGGTGATCTCCACCTTCACCTTATCCAGGAGTTTAGAGTCTGTGGCATATTTCTTCAAAGTTCGAGTAAGTCCACGACGGAATCCGGCCAAATGCGTACCGCCCTCGATCGTATTGATGTCATTGACGTAGCTATATACATTCTCCAGATAGGAAGTATTATATGTCATGGCTACCTCCACGGGAATGCCCTGCTTCTCGGTGACGATATGGATAACGTTGTCCACCAGCGGCTCTTTCATACGGTCAAGATGACGGACAAACTCCTTCAATCCTTCTTCCGAACGGAATACATCTTGCTTGTAGCCACTGCCGTCTTCCTTGAGCGTTCGTTTATCCGTCAGCGTAAGTGTAATCCCCGCATTCAGATAAGAAAGTTCGCGGAGACGCTTGGCCAGTATGGAGTATTGGTATTCCGTAACAGAGAAGATAGAGCTATCCGGTTTGAACTGAATAGTCGTCCCCGTACGCTCCGTGGAGCCTATCACCTCCACATCATGCAAGGGTTTGCCACAGCTGAACTCCTGCATATGGATCTTCCCATTACGATACACCTCTGCACGCAAATATGTGGAAAGTGCATTCACACAAGAAACGCCCACTCCATGCAAACCGCCCGAGACTTTGTATGAACCCTTGTCAAACTTACCTCCGGCATGCAATACGGTCAAAACCACTTCGAGAGCACTCTTACCTTCTTTCTCGTGATAGTCCACCGGAATACCGCGGCCATTGTCACGAACCGTAATGGAGTTATCTTCTTCTATGATTACCTCTACATTGTCACAGTATCCGGCCAAAGCTTCGTCTATCGAGTTGTCTACAACCTCATAGACCAAATGGTGCAATCCCTTTTCGCTGATGTCACCTATATACATGGCCGGTCGCTTGCGGACAGCTTCCAGACCTTCCAATACTTGGATATTGCTGGCCGAATATTCCGATGCCGAGGTATTCTTTTTAATGTCTTCGTTCATTATAGTAATAATGCTAAATCGTGCTTACAAAGATAGCTTTTTCCGCTTGGAACGAGGTTAGAGTCCTTTCTGTTTTGCCTCATTCCACAGCGCATCCATCTCCGAGAGAGTCATATCTCGGAGAGCTTTGCCCTGCTGTTTGGCACGCTGCTCCACATAGGAGAAACGGTTGTCGAATTTTCTATTGGTACGTTCGAGAGCATTATCCGGATTGATACCGTAGAGACGAGCGGCATTCACCACGGCGAAGAGCAAGTCGCCGAACTCTGCTTCCATGGCATCGGGATCTTCACTGACAATAGCCCCTCGGACTTCGTTCAGCTCTTCTTCAACCTTCGGCCATACCTGCTCCCGTTGCTCCCAGTCGAAACCTACGCCTGCGGCTTTCTCCTGCATCCGATAGCTCTTCACCAAAGCAGGGAGAGACTTCGGCACGCCGGAGAGGACGGACTTGTTCCCATCCTTTTCGCGGAGTTTGAGTTGCTCCCAGTTGCGTACCACTTCGGCAGCATTCTCCACCTGTACATTGCCATAGATATGGGGATGCCGATAGATCAGCTTGTCGCAGAGGACATGGCAGACCGAAGCAATATCGAACTGGCCTTTTTCCTCTCCTATCTTGGCATAGAAAGCTACGTGCAGCAGGACATCGCCAAGCTCCTTGCGAATGTCGTCCGGACACTCGCCCAAGAGAGCTTCGCTCAGCTCATAGACCTCTTCTATTGTATTTGTTCGGAGGCTTTCGTTCGTCTGTTTCCGATCCCATGGACACTGCTCTCGCAAGGTATCCAGGACATCCAACAGACGGCCGAAAGCCTCCAATTTCTCAGCGCGTGTATGCATCGCCTGATGAAAAACGATTACTTGTTTTTGCGTTTTTTGAACTCTTGCAAACCACCTTTCAGGAAGTCCACGTACAGAGGCACATCTTCATTATATGAGTAAGATGCACTCAGGGGCTTGCCCTCATGATCAATTGCCACATAGAAAGGCTGTGCATTGGCTCCGAACTTATGGCTCTGGAGGTAACTCCACTTGTCGCCCACAGTGCGGAGAGTCTTCTCTTTACCATCGAAAACGATGGTCAGAGGTTCGGCCAGAGGCTTCTTCTCATCCACCATCAGGGTAATGAGTACATAGTCCTTTTCCAGCATGCTCTTTACTGTAGGATCGATCCAAACGGCATTCTCCATCTTTCTACAGTTCACGCAGCCGTGACCTGAGAAGTCGAGGAGGACAGGTTTGTTCTCCTGACGAGCAAAAGCCATACCTGCCTCATAATCCGTAAAGTGAGCATGAACTTCGCCACTATAGAGATTGAAATCCTGCGTGTGGAGCGGCGGAGCAAAAGCACTTACAGCCTTGAGCGGAGCACCCCACAAACCGGGGATCATATATACAGCAAAAGCCAAAGAGACAGTAGCCATCATAAAGCGTGGCACAGAGAGATGCGGCCATTCGCTATCATGGCTGAAACGGATCCATCCCAAGAGATAGCAACCGAGCAGAGCGAAAATGACAATCCAGAGAGCGAGGAAAGTCTCACGATCGAGGATATGCCAGCCATATGCCAAGTCTGCCACGGAGAGGAACTTGAGAGCAAGAGCCAATTCGAGGAAGCCGAGTACCACCTTCACCATATTCAACCATCCTCCGCTCTTAGGCATACCCTGCAACCAGCT
>ENA-OWLL01000300-OWLL01000300.1-metagenome-genome-assembly--contig:-NODE-300-length-13543-cov-5.046856_pt1 | contig 13543 bp, 17 predicted proteins | sample MGYA00245347_ERZ651098 | MGnify/ENA primary metagenome ERZ651098 (study PRJEB26857, sample SAMEA4031767) | metagenome | biome: human; feature: oral; material: saliva | place: Philippines | collected 2014...
CTTAGAATAGGGATCTAAATAATCCATATAGATCCCATCATACAAAGCATTTTTTATTAATCGTTCCACTCCCTTTTTAGGAAGACCAACTCTACTCTTTGCCCTATCGTAGAAATGATCAGAAATACTATAGTCTGCGTTGAGCATATGGATCCCGTGCCGCCATAGTCAATTTCTTATTCCAGATAGTTGACTCAGCGATATGGATAATCTCAGGATTGAAAATCCCAGACATTACGTATTGTTTGAATTCTACTAGAGCATTCAATAAGATAGAATAGATTTGGGCATTGGAGTGGTGGTACAAATAGAAGCGTTGCTCTACAGGACCATAGTTTTCTGGTAATAGTCCTTGCTGAGATTGCTCTGCAAATGCACCATAGAAATGAATAGCACCAGCTGTAAACATATGATAGTTTGCATTAGCTTTTGCTACACTGATTAAGCTATCTAATAGACGATCAGACTTGAAGTATTCTTCATAATCTGGTACGTTAATATTAGCATTAGCTAAATCATTAAGAATACGATTTGATAGATTCTTGATTTCTACGAAGAATCTATCACCATATTTAGCTAGGAAATCAGGACCATATTTCTTAATCTCACGATCAATAGCATTAGGTCTTGGTTTACCATTCTTATGGATACTAAGAGTATGGTTTTTCTTAGAGAGCTTTTTCTCTTGCTCCACATCGATTTTAGTGATCTCTTTGAATCGATCCATAAAACCTTTACGATAGTAATACTCTAATTGACTAGCTGGTTGGTTACCCCATACTGGGATTTGAACCGGCTGGTTATTTTGAGCAAACTGAGCAACCCATTTCTCTGCTTCAGCTTTACCTTGATTAAAAGCAGTGGTTACTTCATTCAAATTTTCATTAGACATCGTATTCGTCTCCTTCCTCTTCAAGACGACTAATATCTTGAAGTACAGAACCATTCATAATCATATGAATAGCATTGTCATAATTCTCACGCTCTGTCTCAGAGATTTCATCGATTTCAACTTGAGATTCTAGATAACGTTGAATATCAAAGTCATCTTGGAACCACTTGTTTCCATCTTCATCTTCAATAGAATCGAGATAGTGCATGAATTGAACTAATGAGATAAATCCATCATAATCATATGGGCGAGTTTGCCATGAAGAGATTTTGGATTTCTCAAAGTCAATAATATCTACATGCTCGATGATATACTCACGAACTGCAGTTTGACCCATTGCGAATTTGAATGTCTTCTCTTGATCATATCCATCAATGAAGAATATGAAGAGAGTATACATTCTTTCTTCTGGGTCCACATTAAACTTGCCGTTTTCATCTGGCGTAATTGGAAACGCCAGTTGAAGCGGGCTCTCAAAAATATTACCATTATCCATAATTAGTTTTCCTCCTTTGTGCATAATATACTAAAACATAATCAAGGATCACGTTTATAATATATGCTCTTAGAAGAATTTAGGCTTAGGTTTTACATATATCATATAGTTTGAGAATCTAGTGATACCAGTATATATTAGATTAGACATAATATCTCTATGTAGGAATTCTTCCATAAAGATACCATGGCTGTATTGGGAACCTTGAGATAAATGTGTCGTAATAGCATAGGCTAATTCGAACTTATCTGCTTTATTATAAGGACTTCGTTTAAGGAATTCTTTTTGATCTTGAGGTGCTCTATAATATTGTAAATCCATCTTAATCTGACTAAATAGATTATTACCATCATCTAGGAAATCTATAGTCATTTCTTTTAGATCTTTCCTAATAGATGTGATATCTGGATGATTTCTAACTATCCCTCTAAGACCATTAACTAGATTAATACCATTTACTTCAATATTCCAATTATTCTTACGACAAATCAATGGTTCATTGAATGTAGGATATTGAGTTCTAATCTTTAAGATATCGTTTCTCATGAGATTATTAACATAATCCCTAGTCTTATTCTTACAGCATAAGATAACATCAGCATATAATGCCATCTGATCTGTAAGTTCATCTTCTGGTATTACTATAGCATTATTATAAAAGCCAAAGTGTATTGGTAATCCTTTGATAGCTCTATCTGCTAGATATACAATACCAGATTGCTCTGCTTGTCTCATAATTTGGTCTAATCTATAGACCTTACCAGATACTAGGTATCCTGGATCATCCCCTACAGGTGGTAACTGGTTAAGGTCTCCACAGGCTATAATCTTGATACCGAATGATTCTATGTCTTCTACCATAGATCTTGGAGTCATAGATGCTTCATCTATGATTATTAGTTTAATATCATGGAGACGTTCTCTTTTAACCCACTTAAGAGTAGTCTTAGGTTTATTAAAGTACGCATCCATGACAGGTTTACCATTATCATCTAACATGATAGATTCAGATGGCTCATATATAGATGAATGTATGGTCTTAGCTCTAGTCATACCACGATTACGCATTACTATAGCCGCTGTACCAGTATAGCTCATTGGCAGTATCGAATCATATGGTATATTTAAACGCTTGATTATTTCATTTAATACAACAGTTTTGCCTGTACCGGCAGCACCAGTATACTGGAATACTAATTCAGATGAATTTTTATACCATTCTACTGCCGCTGATACAACTGCTTCTTGACCTGGGTTTAAAGTAAATCCCATAATCATTATCTCCTTTTACGTTTCTTAGGATCTATCTCTGGTGGATAGTCTATATTCTCGTAACCGAATCTTGATTCACCGAATAACATGAAATCTATAATCTCCATATATTGTAAAGAGGAGTTATAGTATTTTCTTGTAGTGAATTGTGTACCATCTGACATCATTACATGTAGCTGACTTCTTGGATCATTAGCTGGACCAAATATCTTAAAGTAATTAGATAGATAGTAGCTATTGTCATCCCATTCATCGATAAAGATATCAAATAGGAACTTCATAATATTCTTATTATTAACTGGGTCGAATATGATAGAATCACCATAAGCACTTTCATAGTAGTCTACTGGCATTCTAAGATATTTACCCTTATAGTCTAGATCTCTAAGATCTCCATCACTATCTGGAATACAAATATTACGTGAATAGAAGTCTTTCTCTAAACCAAGTTTACTTATTAGAGCATATGTGGCACCAATTACATTCTCATCCCACATACACATTAGTGCGTTTTCCATTTCAAATATTCCTCATGCCCCAAAACATTATAGTATATAAGAATTGAGGTGTAATAAACATGGATGATAAATATAATTCTGATTCTGGATTAGGATTTACCGAAGTTGGTATCCTAACTTCAGTGTGTAATAAATACGAGCCTGGATATCAAACGTTTTATGTGCAAGCACTTAATCCGATGAATATGAAGTCTCCTATTAAAACTACAACTAAAGTTCAAAACCCAAATATCATTAATAAAGAAAAGTTCTCTACTGGCAAAGTTCAAACAGGTTCCAATATCCTTATTGAGATGCCTAAAGAGGTTGCTAGAAACTTTCCTACTAAATTTATACCTCCTGGGACTAGATTTACTATAGCATTCCTTGGTGGTGATATAAATAAACCAGTTGTTACAGGAAGGGATTACGATGGCTACGAAGACAACGCTAAATAATATTAAAGCATTTATCAATACAAAGCCAATCATAAGTACTGACTACTCAAACATGTCCTTCATTGAAGAACGTGAGCGTATTCAGTTTGCTGTTGGTAATATAGTCACTGATGACTATTACCCTGAATTAAAAGCTAAATGCGTTAAAGTCCATCTTGATGATAAAGAGATTCAAAAGTATAAATATAGACCTAAGATGTTAGCATATGATGTATATGATAACGCTGAACTATATTATATCATTCTTAGAATCAATGATCTTTATAGTGTCAAAGACTTTAACTTAAGTAAGAAGTATATCTATCTACTACCTAAGAAAGATCTTAATGCTTTTCTAGCTGATATCTATACTTTCAGTAATGATAATATACTTACATTTAATTCAAATCATAAGATTAAAAACGTATAACCAAAGGTCTAGGCTCATTGTAGTCTAGACCACTATTTATTCCAAGTGAACTCTATTACATCATCTATTAATGCCGGAGTACATCCTGAAATATCTTCTTGGTCATTATATAAGAGGGCATCCGTATAAACTATTCTAGGAGTGCCATCTTCTAAGTCATCCATATTAAAATCTCTAACTACATTTGCAGCTCCCTGTATCTCTTCAGGTGGGGTAACTCCAAATTGTGTATAAGTATAGAGTTTCTCGGCATCAGTGAACTCATTAAACATCCTTAAACCAGTCTTGAGTACAATCTTAGTATCATCGAAGTTTGCTCCTCGATTATATGGATCTGCTTCATAGCACTCTTCAAGTTCTTTAATGAATTCTGTACTAACACCATATGCATCAGATTTCTTCTTAACAGTATCTGATTCTTTAATCTCTACAGGTTTATCATTACCTAATAAAGATCCCCAGCTACCACTATTATTTTCATTATTAGCAGTCTTAAGTTCATTCAATGATAGTTTAGATAATGGTTCAGCTAAGTGAATATCCTGTAAGAGTTCTAAAGGTCTTTCTTTAGAATAAGGTAAATAGAAGAATTGAGCTGATTGAGTTTTGAAACGTTTCTTAGCATTTGCCATACCAAGATATCTTCTACCATCAGCACCATCTTCTGGTACTAATATGAATGCAGAGTCAGCATTTTCTGTAATCAAAGTAGATTCACCAATATTAGCTCGACCTACTTTACGTACTAAATCTGCTTCACTAGATTTACGACCTTCATCAATTATCTTAGCAGCATCACGGTTTAACTGAGATGCAGTGATAACTGGAATATGTTTAGCAATAGCAAATTCTTTGAATTCATCTACTACTGCACCAAGAGCTATACGCATATCACCACCCATGAGTTTAAAATCTCGAGGTCTAATACGTTTAATATAGTCTTGTACTAAACAAACGACTTCCTGTCCATTAGCAGACATTTCGTCATAGATAGTATATAAGTAATCTGTATCTACAGAGTTACTTGGCACATATCTAAATTCAATATCAATAGGTGAATCATTAGTTACTCCTAAGCCATTTTGTCTAAGAAGTTGCATTATTTCTTTATAGCCACCGAATTCGCTAATGTCATCATCTGATACTAAGATACTAAATACACGTTCCAATGTCTCGTTCAATGTATTTTCCATCGTTAGGAATAATATAGTTGGACGTTTAGTTGGATCCTTTGTAGTTATATCTTTATTATTACCCTTGATTTGAAGTGTTAGATTTAATAGAGTACTAGATTTACCTTCACCTGGTAAGCCTAGATAAATGTAACAACGATCATTCTCAAAGCCACCATTCAAGGATCTATTGATTGCTTGAATGCCTGTTTTTAATTTTGTAGAACCATCAAGAGATCGATTATACATATGAGCTACTGTAGCTTCGAATTGCTCATCATTAGATAATGATAAGGATTCAGAAACGCTAGTTACGCTTACGTTCTCTTTGATCTTTCTGTTGACTTCAACAATTTGCTTTTGTACACCTTGAATGATTTTGAACTTATCAGCTTCATCAGATGTAACAAAGTCACCATATTCATGGTATATATTAGACATAATAGATTGAGTATAGAATGAGTTTCTATGAGACCCAATATTATGCTCAATGAATGCTATCTCATTAGCACCCAATGGTTCGTCTAATTTCTTTAATGAGAATAAGTTCTTCTCATCTAACCCCTGCAATGCTGCTTGAAGAAGGATATCTCTATTTTCATATCCTTTAAGTCTAGCATCAACCAGTTGTCTTAAAAAGTGGTAAGTAGTTTTTTCACGAACTTGCTCTACACTAAAATTCTTACCAGGGTCTACCATTGTAAGTAGTTCCCTTAGATCTGTTAATACACCCCTGTTTGAGGTATGTATGGTCTTTAAGATATAATTTGCATATAAGATCATTGACGATAGCGGTAATACATATCCGCCACCTATATCTTTCTTAGCCATCTTCAATCCTCACTTTACGTAATTGATCACTCCTTTAATAGTTCAATTAACTCTTCAGGAGTGATATAAGTAAATCCCTTACTATCATTTATATACCTACTTAGGATATCAAACTCAGTAAGGCTCTTATCAGTAATATAATCATATTCCCTGCACTGCTCAAGTACCTCTTGAGATTGGCGTCTGATTATATCATTCTTGTAATCACACTTAATAGCAATATTTGGATTATTCCTATAGAATGATTTAAGAATATTTATATTCTCGTGCTCTAATGTAAACTCCATACGGATATTGTCTACACCTTGAGCTTGCCGTTCTTTAATGAATGCAATAATCTTTTGAGGATCATCTTTGATCATCTCATCAAAGTTTATTGTATCATATTTATAAGACTGTATCTCTTCAAAGTGAACGTAATACTGTCTTGTGTTTATATCATGTAATAAGATTAGATATCCTTTAGGTTGCTCTTCTCCATAGCACCACCGATAAGGTGAGCCACAATAATAGAAGTCTCTTTCATAACAACCTTGGACGTGTACATGACCTGAGATAACTGGTCCCATAGAATACTTGAAATTATCCATTCCAAATACTGGACTTGGTGCATCTAAGTCAATTTTATCTTTTCCGTATATAGCACCTCTAATTGTACCATGCATGCACACTGCATCATAGTAGTTCTGATAGAGGATATTCTCGTAAAACTCTCTTCCCATTCCTGGCACTTCAGGTATACATAGGATACGTTTTTGTTTTACATATTCAAATTTTATTGTTTCAATTACACGGACATCTACAGATGGATCATTCATATATCTATAGAATAGTTTAGTCTGATTAGCATCATGAGATGGTGTGCCATGTAAGATAAATAACGTACATTGCTTAGCTCTACATACTTGAACTAATTCATCTACGAACTTCAATGCATACATAACTGCATCGGAGTTACTCATAAACTTATGGTGGAATAAATCACCATTAATCGATATCAAGTCTAAGTCTAATAACTTGATTCTATCTATAAATTGATTCTTAAGAATCTCATATTGTTTAGCCGGATCAAATACCCCGAAATGGATATCTGAAATATGTGCTTCTGTTAAAATATTGCCTTTCATAATCTGCCTCTAATGAAAGAAAAGAACTCGTAAGGATCCCTGAAGGACCTTACTTTTATTTAATAATCTGTTAGACCATTAATAAAAAAATAATCCCAAGAGTCGTAGAAGACCCTTGGGATATAGTTCTATTTAGTTATCATTTCGAAACATTCATAGAAGTTCTCATCATTGATATCTTCAGGTCTTAGTTCATCTGTAGAAGCATAACGATATCTAATAACGTTGTATTTAGCAGATTTTTCAATACGACCTAAAGAGTCATTTAAAACTACACGAGCTACATCTTCATCTTTGAATGTAACTCGTTTATAGTTATGGAGAGCTTGTGTCATTGCTTCTTCAGAATCTAGTTCAATAAATGCTTTATAAGCATCTGCGTCTTCTAGATTAGAGTCAATGAATTGAACTACTCGTCCAGTATCAATGATAATATCATCATCAGTTCCTGCTGGTAACTGATATCCATTACCTGCAAGTCCAATGAATAGATCATTTAAGATTACACCTGGATCAGTTGGATCATCAGAAGTGATTCTAAGAGATCTAATTGCATTATATTTATAATTGTATTCGTATTCAACTACTGCCGTCGTAGTATAAATAGTACAAGTATAAACTGGTCGAATATGATCACTAAAATCTAGTGCGACCACTCTTGCTCTTTGACCTTCTTCTAGACTATCAAATTCTGTTACCTCTTCAGCATTAGTTCGATCTCGACGATAGTCTAAATCAATTAATAACGCATGATCTTTCAATAGATTCAAAATTTGACGTAATTCTTTAAAACTTACATTGTATTTCTTACCAGCCATTTGGTTATACCTCCATACAATATTTCATTAGATTAACAAAAGATCCCATCAAACGATTGATGAGATTGATAAACAAATATTCATCGATCTTATTAGTAATCTCTAATTCACGATCTCTGAATTTATTACTAGACACTATTTCATTAGTGACAGTATTCTTGATAGAAATTGTAATGATTGGTTTATCTTGACTAAGACCAATAGTACAATAACTAGTCTTATTAAGATCAAATTCAATATAGATTGAACCTGACTTGGAATATGTGATAGGAAGACCATCTTTCATATCCTTTGTATTATGGAAGAAGAAAGATATCTCTGCTATCTTGATGAATGCTGCCATCTCCCGCATCATATCATATGATGGAGAAGTATGCATTAAGTCATCAAAGTATTTACCTAGTTTATATTTATATATCCATCTAGGTAGGAACCAACTAGGAATTGGTTCAGTGATTTTATCAAAGAATATGTTTTCCATATTAGCTCCTTTTAAATTTCATAACCTCTTTCACTGAGGTATTTACTGAAATCAAAATCTTCATTAGATTGATTCATAGCAGTAATTGCTAGAATATCCATAAGATCAAGATACATAGCTTTAGCTTGTTCTTCTGTCATGATTCCTCCTAACTTAAAGTAGTTGGTTTACTAGTAGGCTTAGTATAAAGTGTTATACTCTTAAGCTCCTCACCAACTTCAATATATAATTCTTTAGCCTCTCTATAAGAGAGTGGAGTAAAGTTATCTTTATTTAGAGCGAGGATACTTAATATATCAAACTCATATATATGATCTGTATCCACTCTAACTATAAGTTGATTATTACCCTTAACATAATTTAGGTAGTAGACTACATCAATTAATAATGATTCATCATCTACCATTGCTCTACCAAAACAAGATACATATCTATCTTTATCATAAAGAAAATATGTAGCTATTGTTTTATTTATTGTAAATACTTCAGTAGTTGCTGGATTAGAGCATACTGTAGTTAAGACTCTAGGGGCATTCCAAATGTCTCTTAAGTCTTCCTTATCTTCATCAGAATTATATACATGGAAGTTATCTAGATTTTCATAATATAATGCAAAATCCATTAATAACTTCTCTGTAATATTAATTGTATCTCGAAGAGTTTTTAAAGTAGAATCATTATAGCATAGAGCTGGAACTACTATGCCACAATCTTCTACATCATCATCGAATATAAATCTAACTTCGAATGTAGCTTCTTTATTAAAGATAACTACAGCTCGATTGTCAGATTCAGGATCTGTAACTACCTCAATTCGAATCTTATCGAAATGGATAGCGTTAAATATATCTATTAGGAGAGGTGATATTGTATTATGAATCATCATAATGGCATTATCAGTTTCTCCTAAGTATTGCATTATAATAGACCCCAATAGAGGAATATCCTCTTCTGGTAGTACTTTAATTAAATCTACTGCTTTATCCATTATTTACCACCTTTTGGAATACACTTAACAATACCAAGCAAATCGAATTCATCATTAATTGCTAAGCTATTAGATAAGCTATATGCAGAGTTAATGATAACGATACCAGCTTTGACATCGTAAGTGATATAGGTGCTATATTTTGCAGCAATCTTAATAGTATTACCATCTACTCCTACATAGGCGTCATCAGTTTTTAGTTTAGTTATATCACTGCCTGGAGTGGATAAGTAATCTGCGATAGATAGTAATCTTTTGATTGTAAGATCAGTAGAGAATCTTTTGAAAGATTTAATTACAGTGAACTGATCAAATGAGGAACGTAGTACTTTTGCAATACTAGTTCTTAGTTTACGTTCACTTTCAATACCCAAGTCATCAAACATCATACCTAGAATGAGATTCAATGCATGATAAGATTCATGAGTAATAATTGAATTAGATTTGATGTTGAATACAACATCATCTGATTCTGGAATAACTGCAATTTCTACTGCACAGCTACTACCAATAAATTTAAATAATACAAGACCTGGATTTGGTTTAATTACATCAGAGAATGTAATTTCACATCCATTAGCTCCAGCTTTGTATTGTGGAATAATAAAGTTATCCTCTTCTACTTTCTTTGCTAATTTTGTTAAACCGTTAGCGTAGCGAGAATAGAGTAAATTAGGGTTGATCAATTTCATAGCTGTTGATCTCCTTTCTAAAAAAATAAAAAGAGGTGTGGTCTTGGCGGTAGATTTCACGTTCAATGTTTATGATATAGTTTATAGTGTTTGATGTGCAATATTTCCTTGGGAGTATTGTGAGAGTGGAAATATTGAGAGGTTGTGTTTGGATTGTATTGTGTTTATTATATAGGGGGTCCGCCAAGACCACAATGGAAAAGCTCATCTGCCAGGGATCGCAGATGGATATCGATTCCTCGATATCACCTAAATAATATATAGCTAAAATAAAGTTTACCTAGCACGAGTTCTAGTATCTTCATTTAGAGCATCAAATAATGTAAAGTAAATGTGACCACATAATCTATCTTTAACGATATTATATAATAGAGTACTATCAAATGTCTTCTTATCCATAAAGTCTAGATTATCTGAATTTAGTAGACACATATAAAGACATACTTCTTTATCACTCATATACTCATCTGGAATTTCATATAAGTTATAATCAGTATTATTAAAGAATCCATGATTAATCAAGATATTCTCAGCTGCTAATTTAAACAACTCTACATCTTCATCTTCACTTAGAGTATTAAATAAATCATAAGAGTCAACTGCAGCAACCCCTTCAAAATCATAATGCTCTGCATCTTTAAGATATTCTTCTTTCTCGAATCTTTCTAAAACTCTAAAGTTAAATTTAGAAAGATCTATAAGATCAGAATTTCTTTTATCACTAGTAAACCAATCTTTATACCATTCAGTCCGTCTTAGATCAGCTAATAGGGATATATCATCTAGGTTGATTATATCTTTATATAGAGTAAAGATATTCATAGAGCTAAGTATTAGCTCTCTATTTAATCTCTCTCCTATAAATATAGTTAGAGCTTTACCACGATCTCTATTATTAAGATCTTTTAGTTCATAGATCTTAGATAGAGTCTCTTGTAATAACTCTGTGTAAGTTTTATCCATTATAACCTGCCTTGTAGTACGTTAATATATATGAAATGACCAATAGCCATAACTATAGCATCCTTATGAAAAGATCTATTAGATGGATCTTTTAGATTAATTTTTTGAGTACTTCCTTGATAGTATATATCAAATATACCATTATCAATATCCCATTCTAGAAGTTTATCGTTATCGATATAAGTATATCCACCTGATATTAATATAAATAAATCACTATTTGATATTAGTTCATTAAAAAGTTCTAATAGATTCTTTGTATCAAATAAGAATAATAGACCACATAACCAAGTTAATTCACTTGATGTCTTAACTGGAAATATATAATCTTGACTTCTAAGATAGTATTTACTATCAGTAGCATTCTCTGGTAATGTACCATTTACCTTATGATCTACATACTCCATTATTGCTATATCTTTATCTAGCTTAGTATAATTATAACAGATACTATATACATCTTTCTGTTTGAATTGATCAATTAACTTCGTTAAGTTATTCATCGCATCTCCTCCTTTGTTATATGAATGTCTTCAAATTAATAAAAAAATAAAGCCAAGGATCATAGTAATCCTTGGCTTATTTCGTTAATCGCAGTTGTATCTAATGAACTTAATTGTACTATTAATTTCTTTAACTGTTGGTAATAGAGTCTTATATCTATTAAAATCACTTTCGATATTAGTCACTAATACTTTACTAGATGGAGATAAATATCCTCTATCCGTAATAGCACCAAGCTCTAAAGTCTTTTCAAGTTTATTTACTTTAAAGTATTTAAGACTTCTAGCTATAGCTGGATTTGTAAATAACTTATCATAGATAAATAGATATTTATCATAAAGATCTTGTATATCGGAACCATGTCTATATCTAGTGATACGATCACGTTTATCTTTAATAATCATACTTGGAAGTTGTTTATACTTACCTAATTCAGATTTAGAAACCTCAAATTCTATAACCATAATATCTCGTATAGCTGATAGCTCACGGATTAAAGTAAGTAAGTTGAGACATCTAATATCACTTAAGCATACATCTACACATTTAAGTCTATTATAGTATTTAATAGACACATATGGAGATTCATGTGGATACTCTTCAGTATTAGTTAAGATATCTCTTCTAATATTAAGATGAACTTGCACTGAATCTTTAATCCCTAAGCGAGTCTTACCTAGACGGAGATTACACTTAGGAGATAAAAACATATTATGCAATACATTCTTAACTTTATATCTATTATTTGAATCATAAGATCTTAGTACTTTATTGAAGATATATCCAATATCTTGACAAATTGCACTAATAGTTTGCAATCTAGTTAGATCGCTCTCTGGTAAATACTTAGTTACACCGTTTTTCATTATCTGATACCTCCAAATACTTTCATACCATTCTCAACATAAGCTGCTTTTAACCTAGGAAATACAATTACTTCACAATCAAATTTACCACCATTAATTTTTTCACGTTTTAGCATATTATATTTCGCATCAGTATATTTGCTACTAGATATACTATTCAATATTGGATCTTCATCAATTAAAATAGCATGATTCTCAGGATACTTATAAATAGAATATAAATAATTTTTATCTTTAGATAAATTTATTAATAATTCTGATATTCTTGTACGTAATACTATGAGACTATCAAATGTAGATGAAGTAATACTAATTCTATAATCATCATTAGAATCAATAGTTATAGATAGACTATTAAATATTCTATCATCTTGAGTTATCTCTATAAGAATAACTATACCATTACTACCTCTAAGATTACACTTAGCTATTAACCAGTCATTAGAGTATTCAGCTTTTTTAGCATTTCGCTTAGCCTGTGGGAGTTCTCTTAATTCCTTTTCAATACATCTAGCTAATGAATACATATCAGTTATAATCTCTCTAACTATACCAGCTTTTAAGATAAATAGTGGAGCACCTTTAATTTTTACCCTTAGTTCTTCCATTTTTATCAATCTCCTTTAAATAAAATATATACGTGATAGGACTAGATATCCTATCACGTATATAATATACAACTATTTATCTATTACCCATTCCATAAAGTGTGTAATACATCCTCTAAGAAGTCTATCCGTATTCGCTTTAGGATCTGTTGATGGATGCCCAAAGTGTTCGTCTAGATTACTGTAATTATATCTATTAATATTAAACTCACTTGTTTTATTAAGCGATGGTGCTAGTACGACATTATATATAACCTTAGCATCAATTTCTTTATTAAGAAGAATATGATGTGCTGGTCCAGCACTAACCACTAGCTGCTCTGTTATATCATCTACTTCGAATCTAATATACTCACTTCCGTTTTCACGCACGACTTTATATCTAGGCAACCTAGTTTCAGTCTTATATTGTATTGGATTAGCTAGCTGTATGGCTACAATACCACATATTAGTTCATAAATATTAGCA
>ENA-OWLL01000301-OWLL01000301.1-metagenome-genome-assembly--contig:-NODE-301-length-13500-cov-5.214132_pt1 | contig 13500 bp, 14 predicted proteins | sample MGYA00245347_ERZ651098 | MGnify/ENA primary metagenome ERZ651098 (study PRJEB26857, sample SAMEA4031767) | metagenome | biome: human; feature: oral; material: saliva | place: Philippines | collected 2014...
ATGTAGTTATTCTCTAGCTCATTGAAGATATTGAAGGGTGCGTAGTTCGCTCTATAATAGGCAGACCAGATGTTTTTAATGTTAACGTTGAATGTACGATTAAAACAAAAGATGCTCCTGGTATCAATCCTAATATCTTTATTAAGTTGTTAAGTAATTGTTGTGTATTCATGTCGATGGACGACGTTAGTTCTGAACTTCCGGCTTATAATGAATCTATTATTAAATGTGAGTTAAATAAAGAAAATCTTGAAGCCTATAATAATTTAATCGGCAATTTATCTAACGCTATTGTTCCGGCTCGATATAAACATCAGGAAATTAAAAAACTTGCAGCTTGGAGCGATAATCCATGTTTCATTGCCGACGACTATATTGAATATCGCGGTACCAGTGTCCGCGACAATCATAAGCTCGACGAATTAATGAAAATTATCAATCACCATGATCAGGAATGTGTTCTAGTATATACTTATTACGATACGAATAACGATATTAATAGTATTATCTATGATCGTTTGCAACAAGAAGGTATTAAAACCGCTATTCTTAAAAGCTCGACTTCTGCGATGAAACGAATCGAATGGTTCGAAAAGAAAAAAGAAGAAGGCGTTCGTGTCGTTATCTGTAACCCCGGTATGGTCGATACTGGTCTAGACTTATTGGATTTTACGACTATCGTATTCTATGAACTCGACCAAAACTTCTTTACGATGCGTCAAGCAGCTCGAAGAAGTTATCGGTTAAATCAAAAGAATAACGTAAGTGTTTACTATATGTATTATGCTGGTACCGTTCAAGAAACCTTAATTAAATTCATGGCCGAAAAGCTTAAGAGCGTAAAAGTTCTTGAAGGCGATTTCGACGACGAAGGATTAAGTAGTCTCGTAAGTGGTAATAATGATAATACTAACGCTATTTACAAAGAGATGTTAGATAAAGTCGAATATGAAAACGACGATGATATTATCTCGATTAATAAGTATGCCGACAAGGTCGAAAAGATTGTCGATATGGACAGCTTTAAACTAGAACGTATTGTTCTAGCTAAGCAACCATTAAAGAAGCAAAAGATTAATCTTGATAATGAATCTCATCTACTTTTGGATGTGCGGACTCGATTCTGCCATAACCAAAAGTTATATCGAAATGAAAATTTGTACAAAAAGGAATTGCAAAATTTTATTGCGAATTTTTAATTTAGTGTAATATATAATTTGACATTGCTCAAATTGTATCTTATAATATAAGTAACAATTATACATAGCGTATTTACCAACTGGCTTGTGTATTCACAGGGATTGACGGTAGAAACATATCACTAGTTGCAACCTATGAGTGCAAATATATATGCGTAAACGTAAATGAATGCATTATATCATAGAAACACTGCATTTGAGAAGTTCTATGGTAGGGACCCCGATGGCGCGGATTACGAGTCTATGAAGGATATAAAAGCATTGTCGTGACGACAACGCTGTCCTGCTCTTAGGAGTTAACATAGATTAGGCGTAATAACGGTGTGTTGTCGAGCGCATCTAGGAAAATCGACACGGTGATCAGCTACACTTTGCGGACCGATATTTGATAAGAAATCAGAGGATCTGTAGTCGTTAACGATAGCGATTTGTGGTTGGATAGGATATAGAGGATAGCTATACGATACCGTTTATATCCCGGACCAGCAAGAGTAATTTTGTGTACTTAAGTCGGAACTAGCAGGATCAACGTCAACGGATAAATGGGATACAAATCCGTAGCCTAAAGTAGCGAAAACACAAAATAACATAGCGAAAATAAAGAACATTAAAGATAAAGCTACCATGGTTAAATAAGGCCCGGGGGGACTCGTTGTTCCTCTCAAAAAAAAAGAGGACACTCCTCATTGGTGAATGCAGCAAAAGGACGGGATCTACGATTGTGCGGAAACGCTAAATGTCGGGAAAGACGAGAGGCATACGTGAGTATGCTATAGACTAATATCGTAGGAAGTAATCAAGAGCTTTAGTAATAAAGAAACAATTACTTCTAGTGAAGCAAAGCTATATTATATATTAATATAGTATATATATTTTTAACTAATTCGTGCTGCCGCACGGGATTAGTCTATCTAAAACAGGAAAATAGAATACACTATTCTATATGATATAAAAATCTTGAATAGCTATTACTCGCCATTTAGGTTTGATTCGACTGGCGCTTGTAAGGTTTAGATAATGCGAAGTTGTGATATGTATCATAACTTCTTTTTAATTTGCAAACCTTCGCCAGTCGCTCGAATGTTAGATGTGGCGAGTAATCTAAAACAATATATGCTCTATACAATATTGATGATTCTGAATCCTATGATTCATTCGCTAAGAACGTTTGATTCGACTGGCAGCTTGAAAGGTTAAATAATGTGAAGTTATGATGCACAACATAACTTCTTTTTAATTTGCAAACCTTTGCCAGTCGCTTAAACAGTTAAATAATGCGAATGAATCTTCTAAAATAAGTTGGCGGCGATTCCTTAATAAGCTGCAACTGAACGTTTCTCTCGCAGAAAAGTTATTATTGTATGAAATATAATATTCTAGATATTAGATTATTTTTAGTACTTACAAACGTTTCCTATTAGATTAAATAAATATTCTTATTAAGCTGATACGATGATTAAGCTACGATGATTATGTATCCGATTTTTAACAGTTTCATATGTTATATAAGCATCTTTAGATCGATCAAGTAATTATAATAGATGGGTTCTATTGCGATCTTAATAAAAAACTTAATCAGATTAGTTTATTTTAAAGAATATTTAAAGGCTATTCCTGTGCCCAAAAATAATTAGTAACATTTAATATTTTGTTTATATCACGTAACAAAAATTTAAGATTTGTACTGCTAGTGTTTCGATAATTTACATGCACACACCTTTTACCTAGCAGTACATGTCTTATTTGAGTCGATTATTTAGATAAGATAATCGATTGAAATAAGATATAAGTAATATATAGGTGCTTTAAAATTAAATCTATATTATTTAAATTAAAGGTGATACTATGCGTGACGCATATCAGATTAGACGAGTAATTTGGCAAGGCGATCGATTCTATTCTAGTTTAAGTGGCGATCAAATTCGTTATCCAGAATTCTTTATCGAACACGTTAATACTGGATGTATTATGACGATGGAAGAATATAATCGTATTCGTAAAGGTCAGATCGAAGAAGCTTTTGTCGACCCATATCCTGACAAAAGTGTTTTCATGAATAATTATATTAAAGATGGTCTCGAAGAAATCTATGACGATTTTAACGATTCTCTCGATTATATGTCTCGAGAAGACATCGTAGGTAAAGATGCTGCCGACGGTAGAATTTGGAAAGTTGTCGGTGGAGAACTTGTCGCAGTTGACGATAAAAAATAATCGTGTTATAATAACAGTGTAGTCAAGAGATATCTTCTCACCTCCTTTCGATTTGGCTACAAAGAACATTCCAGTAATCGAGCACATATTTTTATGCAGAAGAATATGTATTCAAAATTCCGAGCCATCTTACTGGAATGTTCTTTTTTTATTTAAATAATTGTGATATACTTTTAGTATAGTATTAGTTCTTATTTAAATTAAAGGTATTATTATTATGAATCTAGAAGATGCATGCAATTATTTAATCGATTTATTATTGTGTAGTCAGGACTCTTTAGAATATAAAGAAGCTACTGAATATTTTAAGGCCCTTGAATAAAGGGCTTTTTTCATGAGGTGATTTAAGTGAATCAATTAGAAGATGTTCTCCAATATATTAAGGAGCAGCGACCAAATGTCTCTCCTAAAAAATTACGGTATTTATTATACTTATTATATGCCGATTATCTAACAGCTTTAGATGATGGATATGACGAGCTGTTTAGTCATAATTTCTACATGGCTTATGAAGGCCCGATGCCTGAAGGTTATACTTCAGAATTCGTATTGTATGATACCGACGGCAATAGTTCTAATTTAGATCGAGAGCGTAAAGATTATATCGATGAAGCATTATCTAAATACTGTAGTCTATCAGAAAACTTTTTAGAAACAATATCGAACCAATCTTTGGATTGTGTAGCGACCTGGAAGCATTGTAAAGATCATATTAAGATAATTCCGAAAGAACTAATGTGTTTAAATCAAGAATATAATCGTATTATTTACGAATGCTTTGAAGGGAAATAGTATATGGCTCAAATATCTCAATTAATAGAACAAGCTTGGAAACATCTTGCTTCTAAAAATATTCCAGAAGTAGCTAGAGCTGCTTGGTTCGGTAATATTTGCCAGGAATCGATGTGGAATCTCTTAGCCGATAATGGTGATCACCGTGGATTATGCCAATGGGATAAAGATTATCGTTGGCCTCATTTTCTTAATGAGTTTAAAGGCAATGAGAATAATCTCGAAGATCAGCTTAACTTCGGTTTATGGGAATTAGAAAATGGTCCTTTAGAGTGGACACCAGTTAATGGCGAAGGTTATCCTAAGTGGCCTGAAATTAAACAGATGACGAATGTTGCCGATGCGACATTAGCCTTCGAACAATGTTTTGAACGGTCTGGTGGTTCTGAAATCGGTAAACGTCAAGGTTATGCTCAATTAATTTACGATCATTTCGTTAACGGTAAACCTTTAACTGACGATCTACTAGGTGAAGTTCCTGCTTCATCTGGATCTAGTACAGGTGGTGGCGGTAAAGGTGGCGTTTATAATGCTACAGCTCCATCTGATACCGGCGTTAGAAGTACATTCTCCGGCAAAAAGAAAACTCCTAAGTACTATACTATTTATAATACTCAGAAGTTAGCGATCGGCAAAACTCCGTGTCAACCTGTCTATCCCGATATTGTATCGGTATATAATCAAGTACCAGAATGGGCACTCGGTAAAACGTTAGATAAAACGACTGCCGATAATAAAGAAGTTAAGGATGCGACTGAAGTTAAATCGGTTTCTCTTAAAGACGGTAAAACTGGCTTCGAATCATTAAGTACCGATAAAGTTACATTCGGTAAAGATAAAAAAGAAGATTCTAAAGATAAACCTGTCGATAGTACGACAAGTGACGTTACTAAGACTAATGATAAGAATACTCCTGAAGCTAAGAAAGAAGATTCAGATGAGAAGTCTGAAGATGTTAAAGTCGAGAATAATACGTTAAGCGCTCAGGATAAAGCTCCTCAAAAATTAAATCCTCCGTTATATGCTTACGATACGATTAATGTCGACGATTGCTTTAATGTCGGATTGCCGATTACGTCGGTAGCTGCTTACGGTAGTGAAGCTGCTAAATATCAGATGACTCGTATGCAGTCTATTGCGCAACGTCAAATTCAATTCGATCCGACTAAACACGATAATGCCGTTAAAGTTCCGACTCCTGGTATGGTACCGAATCCGTCTGATCCATTTCCGACAGATTTACGTATTCGAGATTTAGAATTGCATATGCCTCGTATCGTAAAAGAAAGTATTCGAGCTACTGAGTTCGAACTTAATACGGCTAAAGCTTTGTTAGAAATGGGTGGTGACGTTGAAAAACGTATGGTACAAGTCGAAAATCATTTATCGACCGTAACTCGTTATCTATTTAGATTAGCTAGTATTATCCCGATTAACGATATGTACTATGGCGGTAATAGCTTATACGAAAAATATCGAGCTATTCGTCAGCTTACGGACGATCGTGTTGCCGACGGTATGCAAACTCAAATCGATCAATATATGACAAGTACTCGTATCGAACCAATTATCGGTCAAGTATACGAGATCCTTAATCAAGTCGGCGCTAATCTTAGTGTCTTATTGGATAATAATCAGTTGTCGTATTCTAATATGAAACACTACTGTGACTTAATCGATATTAAACGTTATCAAGAGCCGTTAAAACTTGCTAATATTGCGGAAGGTGCATCTCTTACTAAGAGCGATAATCATAAAGATCTTAAAGATCAATGGCCTGAAGGGTTTAAGATGGATTGGAAATTAGTTCCGGTCGAAGAGCAAGTTCCGATTATTAACTGGCGTCAATCGATTATCGACGACGGCTCTAAATTAATGAATTCTCCTTCGATGTATGGATCAGGTTTAGCTGCAGGTGCTGCGATGACTGGCGATACTAATAATTTATTTTATTTAACAGCCGAAGAAGCATCTAAATCTCAAATTCCATTATTTAAAAAAGCTGCCGAATCTGCCGTTAATAAAATTAAAGATTACAAAGATCAGGCTAAGAATATTGCTAAAGCTAAAGATACTTACGTTAAAATGGCTGATGCGGTTAAGAATGCCGGCGTTCATAAAGATATTAATTCAGTTATTATTGCCGTATTAATGTGTTTAATGAATACGTCAGATTATAATAGTATTATCGAGAAGATTAAAAACGTAACTAAGAAACTTAAAGATGAGTCTTTGATCGATAATCCTTTGCTTGTAATGTTAGCTTATTATTATAACGAAGCTTATATCATCGGTGATAAACCGACCAAAGACGAGACAAAAGAACTTGCTAAACACGAAGATCTTAAAACTCGTTTAGACTTCGTATATGCTTTACAAGATAACTCTGGTAATAATAATGGTGGCGGTAAGTCTAAGAAGTATTTTAATCTCGATATTAAGAATCAAGGATCTTGGACGTTATCTCAATTTTGGGAGCCGTATACTATTAACGTTACCGGCAAACGTGAAGAACCAATGGATCCACATAATTCTTTAGAAAAACTTATTGAATTATGTGTAGCCTATAAAGAATTATCTAAAGAATTCTATGCTACAGAGTTTGATAATGATAAGTGGGGATTCTTCTTTGCTCCAGAATATATTCCGTCTATTAGCTTATCCGGTTTTCCTGGCGAAGTTAGATCGAGTCATACACATCAAGGTATGGATGTCGTATATATTCCAGATTCTCCTAAACCAGAAATTCTATCGATATGTGATGGCTATGTATTCGATACTGGTTGGGGCTACAATGCAGTAGCCGTTAATGCCTCTAACGGAACAAATAAGACGATCATATATATGCATATGTCTCAAATATTTGTTAAGCCTGGCGATACTATTAAGCGCGGTCAGCCAATCGGTATTATTGGTGGAACCGGTCCTAATGGTCCTAACGATTATGACGAACATCTTCATATTGAAGTATGGTCTGAGCCTAATAGAGGCGGATCTTATGGATCTATCGGTGATTTATATCCTGGCGTATTCCAAGATTACTGTAATGCGTATATGAAAACTGGCCAGCAATTAAATTTCTCAGACTTTAAAAAATAATAAAAGCTTGCATTATTTAAATAATTGATGTATAATAATAATGTATTTAAGGATTGTAACCTGCCTTAAATACAAGAGGAGTATCCCTGAACGTCCCCCCGTGTTCAGGGACTTCATGGCACCTATGAAGGAACCCTGTCTTCAAGGTGCCTATCATACTTTTCCTCCTCTACATAATGCGTATGTAGGTCGTGCGTAAACAAGACGCTCTCCTAAAATAAAAATCCCAATGTTTAGTTTGCCTCCCTTTCTATATAAATAAACTAACGTTTCATGATGCATATAAGACTCCTTTCTCCTTAGTGTAAATAAAAAGTCTTGTGGTCTACATACGCAGCTCCTTAGCGGGATAGTCCAAATGGCAGAGACACGAGTCTCATAAGCTCGTCTAGTGTAAGTTCGACTCTTACTCCCGCTCCCATTATTGCAGAGTAAAACAGTATGGAATTGGGTCCATATCTGAAATGGTTTGACTCCATTCTCTGCGACCATGGAGAAGTGGCCGAGTGGATTAAGGCTACAGTCTTGAAAACTGTCGTGCGGAAACGCACCGTGAGTTCGAATCTCACCTTCTCCTCCATGTATACTTGAATCAGTGTTATATTTTTTTAAAAAAAATAAAAAAGTGAACTAACCCCAAACATGCGATCTTTTTAAGGATACTGATTGAAAGTATGATACTCATTAATACTGAGCACAGCATTATTTCTGCTTTTAATATGGAAAGGAAAAACTTGAGTTTTAAATTTCTATTATATATAAGAGAATCAGAAAAAAGCTTATACATACATTATTTTAAATGCTGTGCTTATGTATTAATTACTTGTTGGTATATAGAATTTATATTAGATTCTATATGCCATTTTTTAATTTAAAAGGAGTATTAGCTATGAGAAACATTACAAATAATACTTCATTAGAAGATATTATTTATGATTTAAGAAATGAAGATAATATGGAAGAACTTGCTTTATGGTTAGAAAACAATGTTGTAGAAAATAATAGTTCTTATTGTTCATATGATGATGGATATGATCAAGGACATGAAGATGGCTATGAAGAAGCTATGGAAGAAGCAGAATCTGAACATAAAGATATGATCGATACATATAAAACAAGATTTAAAGAAAGATTAAAAAATATTTCAGCAGAAGAGTTAAAGAAAATCTTCGAAGAAGTTTTTGAGGACAACTAATTATGATACGAAAATTTAGAAGAAAAAATGCTTCTAGAATTTATCGATGTTGTTCTGATTATGCAATAGATCATGTTATTCCTAGAGCATCTGGAGAATTAAACGGTAAAACTATTGTATATAAAACAGCGAGTGGATGCGAGCCACAAAAGATCTTTAGATTTAGACATGTGAACTATAAGAGAGCATGTGATATGATTATGTTTTTTAATCCAAGAAAGGATTTAATGTGATGATTTCAGAAATTTTATTCGATATCGGTTTAGTTGTTTGTGCAATTGCCGTTATTTATGGTGGCGTTCAAGGATTGTTTAGTCTTAAAGAATCTGAAAATTCTCAGTATAGAATTTTTGCACTTTTATTCTGTGCTACTTTTGTATTATTACTACTATCTGAATTATTAAAATAAAGTAATATATAAGTATTATTATTTTGATGCACGAGGTAGTAGATAATTGATTATTTCAGCTATTTTAATGAGTTTAATAATTTTATTCTTTTCTGTCATGATCTGTTGTCTAATTATTGGTTTACATAATAGCACAGGATCCGGATATGACAAAGAAGACTAAACAATTTTGTTTCTATTTATATTTATTTTTGACTCTAGGATTTGGAATCCTAGGTCAATTCTTCGATTTATTTAACACGTTCTTCAGTATATTGCTTATGCCGATAGCACTATTATCAGCTATATTGTTATCGGTCGCTTTCCTTGTTATTATCATAGGAGCGACTTCGTATGTGATAGAAATATTCGGTATTAGTGATATATTCTATACTGAAGAAAAGCAAAAAGAAGAATCTTTTTATGACAAATTAATAAAAAAAATTAAGCCTCCTAAGAAATAGGAGGCTTTTTTATTGGAGAAATTAATATGAAAGGCATTGCCGATACATTATTTCTAGTATTTGTAATCGCTATGATTATATATTTTTATCGGATATTTAGAAACTAATAAAGTAAGTGGCATATCGACCATCTTCTTTATTTAACATTAAAAGCTTTTGGCCAGCTTTAGAAAATTTACGACCGTCGACAGCATAACGATCACTACCGCATAGCGATGGATTAATAATCATTTCGACGCCTTTAAGGTCGGCTTCTCTTGAATGGTGAAAATGACCCATAACGATATAATCTGGTATTTGTTTAGTAAATAATGCTAGATTATCGATCGCTTTATTAAAATTATCTTTATGTCCATGGACACCGACAATATGTTGTCCGCAAACATTAGCCGTGATAATTTCATCGTCGACGGTATTTTCATTAAAGTGGATACGATCATTCCCTTTAAGTCGTTCTTTTAAGAACCAAGGAATGATATCACTAAATGATTCACCGTTCATAGCTTCTTCTTTAGAAGGAGTAACTCGATCATGATTGCCACGGCAGAAATATAGTTCTAAATTAAATTCTTGGCTAAGATTGTTAAATAAATGACTTAGCGCTTCTGTTACACCGATAGTTTGTTCGATAAGATTTTCTTGAGATTCGATTCGTGTTTGAACATGAATGCCGCCGTTAATCATATCGCCTAACGTTAAGATGTGAATAGTTTTAATATTATTTAGTAAGCAATATTCTCTTGTTTTATTCATTAATTTTTCGACACGTTCGTCGAAGATTTCATTATTGAATTTGTTGAAGAAATTATCGCTTACTTGTCCACGGTGCCAATCACTTAATAACAATACAGCTTCAGACTCGCCGCTTTGAAGATCTTTGAACTCGTATTTAAGGGGCTCGATTTTAGAAATGGCCTCAACGATTAATTCTTTTAGAAGGAACTGATCGCTAATCGATTTTAAATGTTTATTAAGCTCAGATCGGTTTTTACTATTCACGTTTTTAGCATGTGCATTAAGAAGCATATCTACAGCGGCCGACGTTAGTTTTTCGTCGGTCGATGCTGGCGCAAGATTCTTTTTAAAATCGTTGAAGTAACTATTAATAGTTGTAACGTCAAGATCTATTTCAAAAAAAGTCTTAGCCAAAGCACTAATTCTTTTTACTGTTAATTTATTGTTTTCTTGTTTAGCAAGATACATGCGATATAACCAAGAGACTAAATCTTCGTTTGGCTCTGCCGCGAATAATGATTCATAGTTTATATTTGCCATATTATTTACAATACCTCATATCAAATAAGTATAATTAACTATTACTATTATATCTTATTTTTTGGCACATGTAAAATATATGAAGAATTTTCTATACCATAAAATCATTTGTTTGTCTCATACTGATTTGGTATAATAGATTTAGTAGTTCTATATGTATTCAAGTACTATATGTAGTATATTATGCGTAATATAATAAAAGAACATTCGTGTTTTAAAGCACGATATAGTTGTTCAAGTAAGGCTGTAGATTTTAAATCTTAAGCTGTAGAGGCCGATTTGGACCGGCCCAAAAGAATAAGGGCTTTTAAGCCAAACTTCTTAATAGAGAAAACTTTTTAAAGCTCTCTTAAAATCATATGATTTTAATTATGTGAAGTTCAAGCGTAATATATATTCTGCTCTATCACACATAGAACACTTTCTTTTTTATATCGCGATTAACAAGAAAGGATTAATGATATGAAAGTATTGTTTGGCGGAGATAACCGGATATCTCTACCTAATGACACTAGGATGATCGGAACCTTCATCGAAGGTATGGACGAGCTTATTCCTAATGCAAACGGAAATCTACAGTATGTACATTTTAAGTACGAAGGACAACAATCTTTAAAAGTTTATACATTAAAGCATTTATATGCCGACGATGTAAAAATTGTTACGGTTACTCCTAATGTATATTGGATGACAGAAGGAACTGAAAAAACCGATATTCAAATTGGCGACGTTGTTCGTTTCAACACATACGATAAAGGTTGGAAAGTAACCGATATTACCGATACTGTAGAAGATGCATATTCTATCGAGTTTGCTAATGGATCTCGTTCTGTTATCGTCGAAGGTTTCGAATTGTTAATTAAGAATGAGGTTTAATTAATGATCGTAATTAAGAGAGATGGCCGCAAGGTCGATTTCGATAAATCTAAGATCGTTGTAGCCATAGGTAAGGCACAACATTCTTTACTTAAAGATAATGAAAAAATAGCTAATGCTATTGCCGAAGAAATAACACAAGAAGCTCTTATGCTTCAGGAACTGGATATTAAACGTATCGAAAAGATGGTATTCGATCTTCTCGTTAAGCATAAACAAAAAGACGTAGCTCGTGCTTATGAAGCATATAGAGCTGTTCAAGAATATCGTCGTAGAGAAAATACATCTGATAAAGCTATTTTAGGCCTTATCGATGGTACGAATATCGATACGATTAATGAGAATTCTAATAAAAATGCAAAAGCTGCTTCTACTCAGCGTGACTTAATTGCTGGCGAAGTGTCTAAAGATATTGCTCGCCGACAATTATTGCCTCGAGATATTCTTGAAGCTCACGATAATCGCAGTATTTGGATTCATGATATGGATTATTTAATTCAACCGATTCCAAATTGTTGTTTAATTAATCTTAAAGATATGTTAGATAACGGAACTCGTATTAATAATAAATTAATTGAAACGCCCAAATCTTTCCAAACTGCTTGTACTATTACGACACAAATTATAGCACAAGTAGCATCAGGTCAATTGGCCCATTAATAGCAACTACTTTATGAAGCTATTAATAGTATCGAGGAAAAATACTGGAAGCCTAAGTTATTTAAATAATATGGTAATCAGAAGTGAAGTTGTAACAAAGTTATAACAGCTGCAACGCATAGAGATTGAAAAGATATAATATCTCCACGAGGCCTCGACACGTTTAAAGTTTTAATTTACGTGAAAAGTTATGCTGAACTTATAAGAAATTATAAGAACTAGAAGATAAAAAACTACTAGGATAACATAGGCAATTTGGTGGGCAATCAATTAATGGATTCGATGAAATTTTAGCTCCATATCTTAAAAAATCTTATGATAAATATTTAGAAATTTTTGAAGATGAAGTAAATAAAGAAAAAATTGCTGAACGTATGATGATGAAGGAACTGAAAGATGGTATTCAAACTATTCAATATCAGATCCAAACATTGAATACTTCCAACGGTAGAGTACTGGCCCATTGTTAGAGTAATCTAATAATTGCAGATGGTGAACGTATAAATGTACGGTGTATAATTAACGATAGTGCTTTGTAGGAAATGACAAATAATAATTATGCTAACTGGGAAAACTTATATATTAATATAAATAATCCAGTGCCAAGTCGAAAGAGGGATCTTTTGAAAGGTCAAACGACTAGAACATACCTTCTAGAACAGAAGATGAAGTTCGTACATATAAAGTGAAATTCTTTATATGGAAGCGCCATCCATCCTATTATTAGTAGGATGAAGATATAGTCTACGTAGAGAATGGCTACGCAAGCTCCATTCGTTACTTTGTTTTTAAATTTTAATCCAGATGGTGAATATGCTGATTACGCTGCTTTAATTTGTGAAGAAGTATTAAAACAGCGTATTAAAGGTGTAAAAAATGCAGACGGCATTTATGTTACACCAAGCTTCCCTAAATTAATTTATTGTTTAGATGAACATAATATCCATGAAGATTCTAAGTATTATTATTTAACAGAATTAGCTGCTAAGTGTACGGCTAAAAGAATGTATCCTGATTATATTTCTGCTAAAAAATTAAAAGAAGTACATGATGGAGAAGTATTTACTTGCATGGGTTAACACATATCGGCCCATATAAAACGATGTGAACTGTGTCATAAAACAGGTGTCCCTTATTTGGGGCTAACGGTGAATCCTTGATGGTAATACCGTGCTAAGCTTGTATATATTCTTTTAAAAGGGAATATAAATTATGAAAATAATAAAATCAGCTCCTAATTATGAAATAAATGAATTAGGAGAAATATTTAATATTAAAAGGAATAAAATTGTTAAACCATATGTAGATCAATTAGGTTATTATCAAATAACATTAAGA
>ENA-OWLL01000307-OWLL01000307.1-metagenome-genome-assembly--contig:-NODE-307-length-13320-cov-8.152582_pt1 | contig 13320 bp, 9 predicted proteins | sample MGYA00245347_ERZ651098 | MGnify/ENA primary metagenome ERZ651098 (study PRJEB26857, sample SAMEA4031767) | metagenome | biome: human; feature: oral; material: saliva | place: Philippines | collected 2014 | study...
GTTTTGCACGGTAAAAGCGGCTGTTTTGCATCGCAAAACCTACGCTTTCGCAATGTGAAAACGCAGACACTACTTTTTAACAGAATAATCTTTACAAAATTAAAGCGTTTTACTGTCTTTTCCTTTAGCAAGAAACAGTAAAACGCTTCCTCAATAAATTTCTTCCAAACCGTTGTTTGTAATGTTCCGATAGTTCAGAAATGCTGATGTAACGAACTATACAAGAAGAGTATAATTCTTATTTACAGCGTCTTAAACTTTGAGAAATCGGCCATTCTCAATAGTTCTTCGTACGACACCTTGTGGTGTTCCTGCATATAGTTTTCTACTGCAATGACACACTTTGTGCGGAAAACGTGGTGTCCCAAAGCCTGATTTACTATCCAGTGTATCTTCCCAATGTGGAGGTCTTGTTCTATTTGAGGCCGTCTTTCAAAATCCTTCAGTTGGTAAACACTCATTAAATAGAACGTCAGACAGTCGGGAACGATGTGTTCGCGTGTCATCTGCCGCCGCTGTAATGGTGAGTAATATTTTAGATAGAGGGGGAAATTCTCGCCTAAATACTTATCGAGCGATATGCCCACAGTGCCGTTTCCTACCACAATGCTTTGGTCTAATGCCGATATTTGCGCATAGAAGCGTGGCACTTCCATATCGGGTAGCTTGTGTTTCAGGTATTTAAAAGCAGCACTAAGCTGTTCGTTAAGGTCGTCAACGTTGGCATATTCCGATTCTACCGATGCTATCAGTGCCTGTAAGGTGGTGTCTTGATAGAACTTCAAGAACTTTGTATTAATGTCGGGGTCGGTGGCACTGCCAAGTTGAACGACGTCTTCGATGAGCGTACGGGTCTCCATCGGATACTCTGTGTTCATCTGTTGCAAAGCCGAAAAGTCGCCCGTGGTGAGATAACGGTATTCTAAGCGGTCGTAACGCTCTATTTCCACGATGTTGCCATTGACACCTTCCTCTTCGGGTGTCAATTTTATGTGGCAGCTTGTTAAAGCTATGCACAATGCAAACAATATGTAATAGAACCTTTTCACTTCTTTTTCTTCGACTTATTTAATATGCTGTATCGTTTGCAAAAATACTAAAAAATATTTAACTTGCCAACTAATTAGCTAAAAAACTTAAAATACAGCACCCTGTTTTCTTTGTTTTCGGCACACATTCGGTGGTTGTGTGCAACATTTTTGCGCTTATATTTCTTGCAATTTATCGAATGTATCGTTTTTCTTTGCATAATATTGCCACAAAATAGAGTAGGGTGTGCGCTTGTCGGCATAGCCTTGTCGCTTTGTCCGTTCAAACGATTTCCGCCACTTCTTGAAAGCTCTTCTCGCTTTTATCACTGCTAAGAAGTCGCCCCAGTTGAATTTCAGCAATAGCATTTCGAAGGCTGCAAGATAGTCGAGCACCCATCTTGTGCGCATAACAGACTTTAATTCTTCCTCGGGAAGGTTTTTCCACAACATTGTAAGGTTGTTGCGGAAGTTCAGGAAAGTCTTTCTCGGGTTCGACTTGGGCAGCGTTCCGCCTCCCACGTGATAGACATAGCTGGTTGGAAAGCAATATATTTTTCGTCCGGCAAGCTGCAAACGCCAGCAAAGGTCTATTTCTTCGCTGTGTGCAAAGAAGCGTTCGTCGAGTCCGCCTACCGCCCAATAGTCTTTTGAACGTATCATAAGGCAAGCTCCCGTAGCCCAGAATATTTCGGAATTGGTATCGTATTGCCCGTTGTCTTTTTCCACTTTGTCGAACATTCTGCCACGACAGTAAGGATAACCATACTTGTCGAGGAAACCGCCCGAAGCTCCTGCATATTCGAAAGCGTCCTTGTCGTGCACGGCAAGCAGCTTGGGTTGGCAAGCCGCAATCTCTTCGTGGGCGTCCATTTCTTCGATAAGGGTTGTCAGCCAATGGTGTGTTACTTCTACATCGCTGTTCAACAGAATGTAGTAATCGCTTTCCACTTGCTTCAATGCCATATTGTAGCCACCTGCAAACCCATAGTTCTTGTCGAGCACGATGGTTCTGATGTGGGGGAAATTCTCTGCAAGCCATTGCAAAGAATCGTCGGTCGAAGCATTGTCGGCTACGATTACTTCCGCTTCTGCTTGCGAGTAGCGCACCACAGAAGGCAGATATTGCTGCAGCATAGCGCGTCCATTCCAGTTTAAAATAACAATGGCTACTTTCATAACAGTTCTACTTTTAATGCCGATTTATCGAAGTTGAAGTCGCCAAGACGCACCCGCATAATCTGGTTGTCGTATGCTTCCTGTACCTGTGTCGGCGATAATTCTACGCGAATATAGTTTTTTGTAAATCCGTGCATTGCCTTTCCGCGTACCGCTTTCTCGAACAATACCTCCGCTTCGTGCCCTATATGCTCGGCGTAGAATTTGTGCGTCATCTCGTCAGACAGCTGCAAAAGTTGGCGGGTACGGCGTTTTTTCTCCTTGTCGTCTACCACATAAGGTATTGAAAGTGCCGATGTGCCAGGGCGTTCAGAGTAGGGGAACACGTGGAGCTGGGTGATTGGCAACGACGAAATGAAGTTGTAGCAGTCTTCAAAGTATTGTGGTTCTTCGCCACGGCAGCCCACCATGACGTCTACACCGATGAAAGCATCGGGCGTAATTGTTTTTATAAGGTTTATTTTGTGGGCAAACAGTGCCGTGTTGTAGCGTCGGTGCATCAGTTTCAAAACCTCGTCCGACCCGCTTTGCAAGGGTATATGGAAGTGAGGCATGAAGGCACGCGACTGCGCACAGTACTCTATGAGCTTGTCGTCGATAAGGTCTGGCTCGAGCGAACTTATTCGGAAACGTTCAATGCCTTCTACTTGGTCTAAGGCTTTCACCAAGTCGAGAAAGCTCTCGCCCGTTGTTCTGCCAAAGTCGCCAATGTTTACGCCTGTCAGCACTATCTCTTTTCCACCTTCTTCTGCTGCCTGTTCGGCTTGTGCTACCAGCGATGCTATGTCGGGATTGCGCGAAAAACCTCGTGCGTAAGGTATGGTGCAGTAGGTGCAGAAGTAGTTGCAACCGTCTTGTACTTTCAGGAAATAGCGTGTACGATTGCCCCTTGAACAACTGGGTTGGAACTTTACAATGTCTTTTGTCTTTACAGAATGGAAGGTTCCTTGCTGTTCTTGTCCGTCGAATTTGTTCCAAGCATCGCTTAAATACTGTATTAAGTCTGCCTTTTCGTTGCTCCCTAACACCAAGTTCACGCCTGGAATATTTGCCACTCGCTCGCTTTCGAGCTGGGCATAGCACCCTGTTACCACGATAAAGGCATCAGGATTCTGCCTTGCCATACGGTTGATGGCTTGGCGGCATTTGTGGTCGGCTACTTCTGTTACCGAACAAGTATTTATAAGGCAAATATCGGCAGCCTCGTCTTTCTTGGCTTCTCGCACGCCCATTTCGCGCAACATACGAGCGAAAGTGCTTGTTTCAGAGAAGTTGAGCTTGCACCCTAAGGTGTAGAATTTTGCCGTTTTACCTTGAAATGAAGATGTATCAATCATAATTTGCAAAGGTACGGCTATTCCAGCATACCTCCAAATTTCGGTATATTTGTTGAGATTATTTTGCAAGTTTAAAGTTTACTTTCGCGCTTTACACCTTATTATATATATAATTTGGGCATTTTTTGGGCGTCTTGGTGCACTTATTTAGCGTTAAGTTCCGTTTTTTGGAGGCATAAAAATAACATAAAATCTAAACAAACTTTATTGTTAGCAATATTTAACAGATTATTAATGTTTGCAATTAGTTGATAATCAGCGTTATATAAATTAGTTACAGAAAGGGCGAAAAAAAAGTATTAAAAAACGTACGACTATTGAAAAAAATACCTACCTTTGCATCGTTTTAAGAAACTAATGATCGTTTTACAGATTTAAAAAGCAAAGAAAATGAAGAAGTTATTTTTTGTAGCAGTAGCTTTCGTAGCTATCTCTTTCGCATCTTGTGGTGGTAACAGCAAACCAGCTGGTGACGCAGACACAGCAAAAGTTGATTCAACTGAAATGACAGATAGCATGCAGAACGACTCACTCCAGGGTGATTCTACAACAAAAGCTGCTCCAGCTGATTCAGTTAAGTAATTAAATTTACTTACACAATCAAGAAATAGCCGCTGAACTCTCAGAGTTCAGTGGTTTTTTTATACTCTTTTTTTCGTACATATAGCTTTTCATTAGGTTTTGATGATGAGATTTATACGATTCGTATTAACACGTAGGAACGTGATTCAGCACGTTCCTGACACTGAAGAAAAGCAGCACGGATATGAGGAACGCAATGAGTTGCACCCCCTACATTAAAGCTATAATTTTGTAAAGATAGTTCGCAAGAAAAATGATAATTTCGATTTGGCGTTGCGAAAGCGTAGGTTTTGCAACGCAAAACAGCCGCTTTTACCGTGCAAAACCTACGCTTTTGGAATGCAAAACAATAGGTTTTATAATGTGTTGGTAAACAGAAAGTTATGCGATTACTATGTCTGTGAAAAATATTTACAGTTTTCTTGTCTACTTTTCCTTCATCGAAAAGGTTGTTCCTATGAAATTTCATCGTCCTGCTTTAGCTTTTGAGAATTACCATAACACTTTTATAATGAAAAATTCGGCGTATCTTGCAGGAGGTTGAGAGAAAGTTACAACAGAACCTCTGTGTACTTCTTTCGATGATTAATGGCAAAAAATAAGCGGTGTACTTAGAGAAGTGCACCGCTTATTTTTGTTTTATGAATTTATTTTTATTTACTTGCTGATAGATTTTACAGCCTTTTGCGTACCGTCGCTGTACTTTATGGTCTTGATAGTAACACCCTTTGTAGGTTCAGAAAGTTTGCGACCAGAGAGGTCGTAGTATGTTTCGCCAATAGCTTGTGCATTATTTTCTTTCTCTACCGATGTAATATCATTCGCTGTTTTTTCTTGGTTTAATGTGTAAACAGCACCTGTGTATTCGCTCATTCTAAACCATGAATCGTCTTCTCCAATACATGACAATACATAAACTTTGTCGGTTCCTGGTGCATCGAGCGTTATTTTATCGCCATTTATAGTATAGGTAACATCTACAGATGGACTGCAAGGAGAAGCCTGATTGTTTTCGATACCATAATATCCCATATATATATTTAGGGTCTGGTCTTGGTCTGTTTTAATAGATAGGATTAAAGACCTGTGAGGAATGGTAATTTTATTACCTTCTATGCTTCCTTTTACCCAACGATCTGATACGTCAGAAAATGTTTCGGGCAGTGCAACAATTGGGTTCTTTACATAAACAGTCTTGTTGTCGGCTAAAAAAACAACTTCAAATTCAGATGCATCTGCTAAATTAAGGCTGGTCATTTCAAGTGAGCCACCATCTCCCTGTTGTAGTTTGATGCCCTTACCTGAGCGGTCGTAGACTTTAACAACGCCTTCTGGACGCTCTGAAAGCAATGATTCCTGTGCATTCACACTCATTCCTAAGATAGCTGTAAAAGCTAAAAGTAACAGTTTCTTCATATAAAAATTTTGTTAGTTAAATTAGGTAATGGACTTTTTGCCCATTATTTTAATAGTTAATATTTAATTCATTCATCATTTACGCATCTTTTCTTTAGATGCAAATAGTTTGTATTATTCGTTGCAAAGTTAAACAAAATATATGGAAGAGCAAAATATTTCTAAGCTGTTGTGTTATAAAATAAAGGCTTACACGTTGTTTGCATCGTGTAAGCCTTTATTTGGATAGATGGAACGGTGTTTTAGTATTCGCCCCAAGCCTTGATGTCAATATCGTCTAACTTCACATTGCAGAACGCCGCAATGAAAGCACTTGCAAGGCGGCTGTTGGTGAGCAATGGTATGTTGAGGTCGATTGACGCACGGCGGATTTTGTAACCGTTGGTAAGTTCGCGTGGTGTAAGGTCCTTTGGAATGTTCACCACCATATCTATTTTCTTCTCGTGGAGAAGGTCTAATGCCTGTGGTTGCTTGCCTTCGTCAGATGGCCAATATACCAATGTGTTTTCTAAACCGTTTTCTGTGAGGTATTTAGAAGTACCACCAGTTGCAAAAAGATTATAGCCATGAGCCTTTAATATCTTCGCAGCATCGAGCATTTCTGCCTTTTGCTTTGCTCCACCAGTAGAAAGAAGTATGTTCTTTGCAGGTATTCGCTGCCCGACAGAGAGCATACTCTTTAGCAATGCTGTGTGTGTGTCTTCGCCAATGCAGCCTACTTCGCCCGTTGAGCTCATATCTACGCCCAACACAGGGTCGGCTTTCTGCAAGCGGTTGAACGAGAATTGCGAAGCCTTGATACCCACATAGTCGAGGTCGAAGAGGTTTTTGTTTGGCTTTTCCACTGGTATGCCAAGCATAATCTTGGTAGCCAAATCGATGAAATTCAGTTTCAATACCTTGCTCACAAATGGGAAAGAGCGACTGGCACGAAGGTTACACTCAATAACGAGTATGTCGTTGTCGCGCGCCATAAACTGTATGTTGAACGGACCGTTAATGTGCAATGCCTTGGCAATTTGTCGGCTGATGCGTTTAACACGGCGTACGGTTTCTACATAAAGCTTCTGTGGTGGGAACTGAATGGTAGCATCGCCTGAGTGAACACCTGCAAACTCGATATGTTCAGATATTGCGTAAGCCATGATTTCGCCATCACGAGCCACTGCGTCCATTTCTATTTCTTTCGCATTCTCAATGAATTTGCTTACAACCACTGGGTGGTCTTCGCTCACGTTGGCTGCCAACTGGAGGAAACGCTCCAATTCGTCGTTGTTGGAACAAACGTTCATGGCTGCTCCGGAAAGAACGTAAGAAGGACGAACAAGTACGGGGAAGCCCACACGGTCTACAAATTCCTGAATATCTGCCATACTTGTCAGCGCACGCCACTCCGGTTGGTTCACACCAATATCGTTGAGCATGGCAGAGAATTTGGCACGGTCTTCGGCATTATCGATGTCTTTTGCCTTTGTTCCGAGTATGGGAACGTTCTCTGCATCAAGATGTATGGCGAGGTTGTTAGGGATTTGTCCGCCCGTAGAAACAATTACGCCTTGTGGCATTTCCATATCGATGATGTCCATAACACGTTCGAATGTGAGTTCGTCGAAGTAAAGACGGTCGCACATATCGTAGTCGGTCGATACGGTTTCGGGGTTGTAGTTTATCATGATAGAGCGGTAGCCCTGCTTGCGAATGGTGTTTAATGCCTGAACGCCACACCAGTCGAATTCGACAGAAGAGCCGATGCGATAAGCACCCGAGCCAAGAACGATGACACTCTTGCGGTCGGTTTCAAACTTAATGTCAGAAGCTACGCCCGAGTAGGTAACGTAAAGATAGTTGGTTTGTGCAGGATATTCGGCTGCAAGCGTATCTATTTGCTTGACAACAGGGAGGATTCCATAGCTTTTACGCAATTGGCGAACCACCAAGACAGCCTTGTGCATATTGCCAACTTCGTCTTCCAAACCTACTGCACGAGCGATTTGGAAATCGGTGAAGCCATATACCTTTGCTGTGCGGAGCAAGTTTTTATCGAGTGTGTTGATGTTGCAAGTCTTTAATTGCTCATCAACATCAATGATATGCTTTAGCTTGTGCAGGAACCAATGGTCGATTTTGGTAAGTTCGTGAATTTGGTCAATGGTATAACCTTTGTGCATTGCCTTTGAAATAACGAAGATACGCTTGTCGGTAGGTTCGCGCAATGCAGCATCTATATCGTTGATTTCAAGTTCTTTGTTCTCTACAAAGCCGTGCATGCCTTGCCCAATCATGCGCAATCCCTTTTGTATAGCTTCCTCGAAGTTGCGGCCGATAGCCATAACTTCGCCGACCGACTTCATGCTTGAGCCCAATTCCTTGTCTACACCACGGAACTTGCTCAAGTCCCAGCGTGGTATCTTGCAGACAACATAGTCGAGTGCTGGCTCGAAGAAAGCCGATGTAGTCTTTGTAACAGAGTTCTTTAATTCAAACAAACCATAGCCCATACCTAATTTGGCTGCCACGAAAGCAAGGGGATAGCCCGTCGCCTTACTTGCCAAAGCCGATGAACGAGAGAGTCGTGCATTGACTTCAATTACACGGTAGTCTTCGCTCTTGGGGTCGAAAGCATATTGTACGTTACATTCGCCCACTATTCCGATGTGGCGAACTATCTTTATTGCTAATTTGCGGAGCTTGTGATACTCGCTGTTGGTAAGGGTTTGCGAAGGTGCAATTACGATAGATTCGCCAGTATGGATACCTAATGGGTCGAAATTCTCCATGTTGCAGACCGTAATACAGTTGTCGTATTGGTCGCGTACCACTTCGTATTCTATTTCTTTCCAGCCCTTTAAACTCTTTTCCACCAATACTTGAGGTGAGAACGAGAAGGCTTTTTCGCAAAGTTTGTTGAGCTCTTCTTCGTTGTCGGCAAATCCGCTGCCAAGTCCGCCCAATGCGTAAGCTGCACGGATAATAACAGGATAGCCCAATGTTGCAGCTGCCTTGCGTGCTTGTTCTGCGGTTTCACAAGCCTCGCTCTTAATGGTTTTAACGTCGATTTCGTCTAACTGCTGTACGAAAAGTTCACGGTCTTCGGTATTCATAATTGCCTTTACAGGTGTACCGAGTACCTTTACATTGTACTTTTCGAGTATGCCGAGACGGTCTAACTCTACGCCACAGTTCAGCGCGGTTTGTCCACCAAATGCCAAAAGAATACCATCGGGACGTTCTTTCTGAATAACACGTTCTACGAAATAAGGCTGAACGGGCAGATAATAGATTTGGTCTGCCACGCCTTCCGATGTTTGAACGGTAGCAATATTCGGGTTGATGAGAACGGTAGAAACACCTTCTTCACGTAGTGCTTTTAGTGCTTGCGAACCAGAATAGTCAAATTCACCAGCTTCACCTATCTTTAATGCGCCTGAACCAAGTAGCAGGACTTTCTTTATTGATTCGTCTTTCATTATTTCAGTGCTTCTACAAATTTATCAAACATAAATACTGTATCTATCGGACCCGAACTTGCTTCAGGGTGGAACTGCGAGCTGAACCAAGGATTTGTCTTATGGCGGATTCCTTCGTTGCTGCCGTCGTTCATATTTACAAAGAGTTCTTCCCAGTCTTTGCCCAATGTCTTTGCATCAACAGCATAACCGTGGTTCTGAGAAGTAATGTAGCATTGGTTTGTTCCTACTAATCTGACGGGCTGATTGTGTCCACGATGACCATACTTTAGCTTAAAGATGGTTGCACCAGCAGCCTTTGCCATAAGCTGGTTTCCCATACAAATGCCGCATATAGGTTTTGTGCTTTGGTTCATTTGCTTGCGGATAATCTCTACCGCATCGCTGCACATGTCTGGGTCGCCAGGCCCATTGGCAAGGAAAAGTCCGTCGTATTCCAATGATGTATAATCGTAATTCCAAGGTACACGAATTACTTCGATGTTGCGATTTATCAATTCGCGCAAGATGTTGGCTTTTACACCGCAGTCTACTAACACTACTTTCTTTCCGCCTCCTTCATTGTAACGAATGATTTCTTTTGTAGAAACAAGGTCTACAAAGTTTACTCCTTCATAGTGGGCAGTAGGAATGTTGTCAGCTTCGTCGTCGAAAATGATTTGTCCCATCATTACGCCGTGTTCGCGCAATACTTTTGTAAGCTCGCGTGTATCAATGCCCGTGATTCCAGGAACCTTTTCGCGCTTGAGCCATGATGCCAAGCTTTCAACGGCATTCCAGTGAGAGTACTCCTCCGTATAATCGGAAACGATGAGCGCAGAGACATAAATCTTGTCGCTTTCCATGAACGAAGGAATATGATTCTTCTCAATCGTAAATGGTGGAACACCGTAGTTGCCGACCAAGGGGAATGTCATGACAAGCATTTGACCTGCATAGGAAGGGTCGGTAAGACTTTCGGGGTATCCCATCATTGCTGTGTTGAATACAACTTCGCCCGCAACAGGCTTGTCGTATCCGAATGATTTTCCATGAAATTCTGTACCGTCATTTAAGACTAAAGTTACATTCCTCATTTTAATTCGTATGTTGATGATTTAATATTAGCTGATTTACTTGTGATAAACTTGTTCGTAGAAGTTTATGAATGCTTGGTTTACAAGGCGCATTCCGCCAGGAGTAGGGAAGTTTCCCGTAAAATACCAGTCGCCTTTGTGGTTTGGTATGGCTTCGTGCAAGCCTTCAATGCTTTGATAAACAAGTTCTACGGGAGTGGTCATACCTTTTGGACGCAACATCTCCACTATCTTTTTATTGATTTCTTCTACTGTAAATGGTGCGTAAACCTTGCAGACTGCGTTGTTGATAGTTTCGCCTTTTCCTTTCGCAACTTCCTTTTTACAAGCCTCGTAGACTTCGGTAAGGAGCGATTCCATATTGCGTTCCTTTATCAACTCGATGGTTGCATCGAACACGCAAAACTCTTCTAAGCGCGGCATGTCAATGCCATAGTAGTCGGGATAGCGGATTTGTGGGGCACTCGATACGATAATAATCTTCTTTGGGTGAAGTCTGTCGAGTATTCGCAAGATACTTTCTTTCAGTGTGGTGCCACGAACGATGGAGTCGTCAATGATAACGAGATTGTCTTCGTTGGGTGTAATGCTCTCGTAGCTTATGTCGTAGACGTGTGAAGCTAAGTCGTTGCGCGAATTGCTTTCGGTAATGAAGGTGCGTAGCTTAATGTCTTTCCATGCTACTTTCTCGGAACGGATAGACTGACTTAATATTTTCTCTATCTTTACATCAGTTGCATTGCTTCCTAAAGCCTTTATTTCTTCTGCTTTTTTAGTGTTCAACCACTTCTCAAAACCTTGCAGCAATCCGTAGAAAGCTACTTCAGCAGTGTTTGGAATAAAAGAAATTACGGTGTGGTTGGTATCGTTATCAATCGATTTCAATACCTTTTCGGTAAGTTGTTCGCCTAATTTCTTACGTTCCTTATATATATCTCGGTCGGAACCGCGTGAGAAATAAATGCGTTCGAACGAGCATGCTGTATCGCTTTTAGGCTCTAATATTTGGTGTAGTGAGCTTTCACCACGTTTGTTTACGATGAGTGCTTGACCTGGTAGAAGCTCTTTTATGTCTTCACAGGTTAAATCGAATGTTGTCTGGAGTACGGGACGCTCGCTCGCCAATGCCATATACTCGTCGTTCATGTAGAAGAATGCAGGACGAATGCCCCAAGGGTCGCGCATGGCACACATCTCTCCAGACCCTGTAACGCCACATATTACATAACCCCCGTCGAAGTATTGCATTGTAGTTTGTAAGACATTCTTCATCTCTATATGGTCTTCGATGTAGTGCGTAATATCGAATTTCTCTAATCCAAGTGCTTTCGCATCGCGGAAATTGCGCTCTACTTCACGGTCTAAGCGGTGTCCCATGAACTCAAGAAGCAAATAGGTATCGCTGTATTTGCGTGGGCATTGACCGTAATCAGTGAGATGTTCGAATATCTCACTGAGGTTTGTCATATTGAAATTGCCACAAAACGAAAGATTCTTAGCCCTCCAGTTGTTTCTCCTTAAAAATGGATGAACATACGATAAGCCACTTTTTCCTGTGGTGGAGTAACGCAAATGTCCCATATAAAGTTCACCTGCGAAAGGTAAATGCCGTTGTGCGAAGTCTACGTCAGCAATTTCTGCTTCGGTGTAGTCTTTGTATTGCCTGTGAATATTGGCAAAAATTTCTGTAACGGCATTCTTTCCTTCGGCTCGCTCTCGGAACATATATTCGTTTCCAGGCTGTGTTTCAAGCTTGACACTTGCTATACCAGCACCTTCTTGTCCTCGGTTGTGCTGCTTTTCCATCATAAGATACATCTTATTCAAGCCGTACATCCAAGTTCCATACTTCTCTTTGAAGTAGCTTAGCGGTTTCAGCAATCTTATCATTGCAACACCGCAATCTTCATGTATATTCTTCTCCATTTATCAAGGTTACTTTTTCTTCTATTTTATTCCACTGTAACGGACTTTGCCAAGTTGCGCGGTTGGTCTACATCTTTGCCTTTGCAGACAGCCACGTGATAGGCTAATAGTTGCAGCGGTATGGTTGCTACGAGCGGTTCCAAGCAGTCCATTGTGTCAGGAAGTTCAATAACTGCATCTGCAATCTGCGAAACCGTCTTGTCGCCCTTTGACACTAACGCTATTACACGACCGTTTCGAGCCTTAATTTCCTGTATATTGCTGCGCACCTTTTCATACATTGAGTTGTGTGTTGCTATTACAACGACAGGCATATCAGAGTCTATCAAGGCAATAGGACCGTGTTTCATTTCTGCAGCAGGATAGCCTTCAGCATGTATGTATGAAATTTCTTTCAGCTTTAGAGCACCTTCTAGTGCGACAGGATAGCTGAATCCACGACCTAAATAAAGGAAATTCTGTGCATAAGTAAATGTTCTTGCCAAGTCTGCAATAGCTTCGTTGGTTTTCAAAACCTCTTTTATCTTTTCGGGAATTGACGACAACTCTTTTACCACTTCGATATATTTATCGTGCTTAATAGCTCCCTTTGCTTCTGCCAAGGTGAGTGCAAGCATTGTAAGAACTGTTACCTGACCTGTGAAAGCCTTTGTTGAAGCCACGCCAATTTCAGGTCCTACGTGAATGTAAGTACCTGTGTCGGTGGCACGTGGAATACTTGAACCTATGGCATTGCATATTCCGTAAATGAATGCGCCATGTTCTTTTGCCAATTCAATGGCAGCGAGTGTGTCTGCAGTTTCACCACTTTGCGATAATGCAATTACTACATCGTCAGCAGAAACTACTGGATTGCGATAGCGGAACTCACTTGCATATTCCACATCAACAGGTATTCGACAGAATGTTTCAAGTAGTTGTTTGCCAATAAGACCTGCATGCCAACTTGTTCCGCATGCTACGATGATAATGCGCTTTGCGCTTAATAAACGCTGTCTATGGTCGATAATGGCACTTAAAGTTACATTGTCGTTATCTATATTGATGCGTCCTCGCATACAGTTGATAAGGCATTCGGGTTGCTCGAATATTTCTTTGAGCATAAAGTGTGGATAACCACCTTTCTCAATTTGTCCAAGGTCAATGTCCACCTTCTTTATTACAGGTGCTAAAGACTCGTTCTGAATGTTTACTATCTTGAGTTCTTCACCCAACTTCATTACAGCAATATTCTCGTCTTCGAGGTATACTACCTTGTCGGTATATTCGATAATAGGACTTGCATCTGTAGTATTATCGTTTGCAAACT
>ENA-OWLL01000314-OWLL01000314.1-metagenome-genome-assembly--contig:-NODE-314-length-13188-cov-7.380340_pt1 | contig 13188 bp, 11 predicted proteins | sample MGYA00245347_ERZ651098 | MGnify/ENA primary metagenome ERZ651098 (study PRJEB26857, sample SAMEA4031767) | metagenome | biome: human; feature: oral; material: saliva | place: Philippines | collected 2014...
GGGGCGCATGTACGTTTATACTCAAACAGCTAAGGGTACGGGCAGCTGGCGTCTAAAGGATAAAACTAAGACTGCTAAGAAAACCGACGATGGAGGTTCTAATAAGGCAGCTAAGAAAACCGATGATGAGGGTTCTAAACCTCAAAAGTCGGTTGCTGTCCCAAATCCAAAAAAGGCTCTTTCGGACTACACTCCAGATGAATTAGTATCTTTTGCGGAGAACGCTTCAACTTCTCAACTTACAGCAGCTGTAAATGATAAGAAGAACGACCCTCAAGCTCGTCAAATAATCTTTAACGTTTTAAAGAAAAGAGACGATTATGTTAAGAGTTCTGTAGACAGTTCTGATTTACAAGGCGGACATATAGCACGACCTGAAGCTAAGATTCAATATAAGACAAAGAAGCCAGAAGTGTATCCTGGCGAGTTTGACGATTGGAGTATTCAACTTCCGTCAGGTAGAAAGACTGTAAGCGTTTCTGGGCTTAGAAAATTATACGCAGGGTATTCTGAAGCAGATTTGCTGAAACTCTTAAATAATAAGCAGGCAGACCAACGTAAGCGTCAGTTAGCTTATGATGAAGCAGCGGCAAGAGGTATTCCAGAGGATAAGATAAATGTAAGCGGTACGCTTGAAAGACTTTGGAAAAAGGTTAAGAGCGACCATGATATCAAGGAAAATATGAATAGAGCGGTAAATGAAGATGAGGCGTTGCCGCTTACATACGATTGGAAAGGACTTGATCATGAAGCTATAATGCGAGATGAGTTTGACGGAGGTGAAGACCCTGAATGGTTAGACCCTAATTCACCTAAGGTTCAAAGGATTTTCAAAACTAATACGCTTTCAGGTCGTCAGAAGTATGATACATTCAAAGACTATTATCAACGAGACCCCGAATTGGTTCCAGGATATTTAACTGCTCAAAATAAGGTTAATAATCTTAATGGGCAGATGTGGGAATGGGCGCAATCAGAGGAATCGCCACTGTTCATTTCAGCTGGTGGCGCTGGCGCAGGTAAGACTTACGGCTGGAAGAATATCGTTGCTGAAGATTTAAGTCTTCCAGAGTTGGAACCAGGCGATGATCCTAACAACACCGATTGGGGATATGTAATGCTTACAGACGATGACGCTGAGACTGATAAAATTTTTGCAAAAACACTTGCTAAGTATAATGGTGGTTTTATAGGCGATGATGGCGAAGAGCATCCTCACATCATATTCTTAGACGATGCGGATAGACTTTTAACAACACAATCAAAGCCGCTTCAGGCGATGATGAAAAAGATTAACGACGCAGACCCTAAGAATAGAGTGTTCAAAAACCCTGACACTGGTGAAATGGAACTTTGGAAAGGTAAGATTATCATCACTACTAATAAAGATTTATCCGAACTTTCTAAAAATGAAGATACGAAAGCCGTTCTCAGTCGTGCTACTAAGAGTGATATTCATTTTACAAGAAATGAAACTTTAGAGTTGCTTGCGGGGCGTTATCAGAATATGGATTTAAATAAATGCGCTAAAGTATTCGCTCGTGATGGATTCACAGATGATGATATAAAAAACTTTAAGGATGATGTTTTCGATTACATGTCGGAACACATTGATAAGGCAGACCCACGTAAGTTTACCCCACGCACATTTTTAGAATTATGCGAGTATATTGCACCTAAATGGAAGAGGGGTTCTTTCGTTCGTAAAACAGGAAAGGGTACGGCAGGTATTGATATACCTTGGCAAATATCGGCATTAGACCTTTTGAAAGCTGAAAATAATGATATAGAGAAAGCTAAAGATTACGTTGAAGACTTATATTCAAACGAAGCTATGGTGGCTCAAAAGCGTCATCTTGAAGAACTTATGGCTGAAGCTAAGAAGAATGGTAATTATGAAAAGCTATTCGGAAAGAGAGCGCAGGATGCTGTAATATTCGGAGAGGATTCTGTAAAAGATGACGATGATTCTAAGAAGTCTGAGAAAAAGTCTAAAAAATCTAAGAAGAAAGATAAGGTTGAAAAGGGACTTTTTGATGATATGTCTTTAGAGGAAGCCGAAGATTTATTACTTTCATAAACTATACGAGAAATATGGTTAATAGTAGAAAAGCATTAGATGTTATCGCCAAGGGTCATGCTCTTGGCGATATATCTACAGACGTTTTAATTAAGGCTTGCGAAAATTATAAATTTCAAAACGGAATTTATGATGACTTTGAATATAGTATGAAAGTCAGTAAGTCTTTAATTGATCAACTTAACGGAGTTGTCTCAGATGAGCTTAATAAGGCTATTGTTCCTGGACAGACTAAGTATTTGAACGGAGTTGTTTACGTTTATAGTGCTACTAAAAAAGGTAGTAAAACGGAATACGGATGGCATGTATTGAAAAATTCTAATGTAGGCAAGGGTTCTAAAATGGACGATGCTACAGCAAAGAAATATTCTCAAGAAGTTAATCTTTTATTCCCTACTGACGTAGATAAACTTAGTGTTGTTTCAGCTAACATTGGAGGTTCTACTGGAGCCGTTTTGGTAAAAGATGCCAGTGGAAATGAATATGTAATGAAGAAAGTCAATAAGGCTAAAAACCCTAATGGACACGCTGATCATATTCGTTCTGAATATACCGCTAATGTTATCTATAATATTTTAGGTTTAAAAACTCCAGATGTTGAATTATACAACGCGAATTCAGATACAGATGTAACTCTTTTAAGTCGTTTTATACCAGGAACTCGACAGCCTAATTCAGGAGATTTTGGTAAGATGGCTGAGGGATTCATTGCCGATGTTTTATTAGCGAACTGGGATATTTATCAGAACGATAATTGTCTTATTGACGCTGGAGGTAATGTTGTTCGTGTAGATAACGGCGGTTCTTTATTTTATAGGGCGCAGGGGGCTTTAAAATCTCCTCCTTTCGATGGGGATGTTTTGCGTACCTATAAAGATATGAGAAAGTATAACAGTTTGCTTTCAAAGTATCTTGTAGATGAAGACGTTATTGCGCAGATTGACTCTGTTCTTTCAAAGAAAGATGACTTGGTAACTTTCTTAAAGGATAGCGGTGATGATAAACTTGCTAAAATATTAGAAGAGAGAATAGATGGCTTAAAGGGTATTAAAGATTATATCAACGCTGAGATTAGACGAAAGGAAGCGATTTCAAAAGCAAGGGCAGGTAAAATAGCTAAGCGTCAGTTGCTTTCTGAAACCGACATGTATCGTGATATAAAGGAAGATGAACTGCAGCAAATATTTGACGATGTGGCGTCTAATGCTGGTTCTAAAAAGTACGCTTTAACCGACTATCAAAGCAAAACAGGTTGGTCAATACTTTCTAAAATTTGCGAATTGCGTGGATTCAATGCTCGTCCGAGAGTTGTTCAAGAAAACGATTTTTGGAAAGAAGCTGGAAAGAGTAGTCATCCGATAATGTTCAGAGGCAACGCAGGTAGTCATGGAAAATCGGCAGCTTATTTTTGCGATTCATTTAGATTTGACGACAGTTGTTTTTACGGCACTCAAGGAATTTGGGGGCAGGGTATTTATGCCCATACTGACGATACGAACAAAACTTATTCTAAAACAGGTAAGTACGATAAGAAAGACGATGTTGATAATAAGAGTAAGCAAAAGAACTTTAAAGCCAGTCAATCTTATAGCGATGCTTATAGTTATGCAGGATATAGTGATGAGGGTATATTAAAGTTAGCTTGGGAGAAAGATGCTAATGTTGTAAATCTTGATGATTTAATAAAAGAAATAAAAAGCAATCCTCCTAAAAAGACCGATAAAAAGGCAAATAAGGAAATTAATAAACTTCAAGATGAATTAAATGAAATCAAGAAGAATTGGGCTGATGCTGAAATAAAAGTTCAAAATATCGCTAAAGTCGTTCGTGATGGCGTCTATAAGAAGATGGGTTATAATGAGCAATCTATCTCTGAAATGTATAACGATATAGATAACACGAATTGGGGCAATAAAACAGCTAACAACAAGCCAGATTATCCATCGTATGACGAATTTGTAGTTAAGAATATGGCTAAATGGATAACGGATAATGGCGGAAAGGTTGAGTTGGGTGAAAATAAGGAGTATGTATTGTTTAAGATAGGCGGTGCAACTCTTTCCATTACTCGTCACGGCTGGGATACAAACTCTATTAAGCGTAAAAACTCTTTGACTCAACCATATAATTACCATGCAGAAAGGTTTAAACTTTTCATGGAGACTAATTATATAGGTAGAGTAGGAAAGATGGTAGACAACGCTATAAAGAACTCTCATGAAATAAGTAAGAAACTTAGAGCTGACGTTGAAGAAAAGAAGAACGAGTATTACGCCAAAAAGACCGAGTTAGATAATAAGATTCAAAGCGTATCTTCAGGAGATGATTTGTATTCTCATATCTATTCTAATATAAAGAATATAAACGAAAGAGATAGCGGTCATAAGATGTCTGTAGTCGGTATATACGCTGCTATGAAAGGTTATGATGGTATATACGTTCATAACGGAAATGGCGGTTCTCACGGATTCAATGTAATACTCAACAGAAGTAAAATTGTAACATCAATAGATTAAAATTATGGATAAAAAGATAATTCTTTTTAACGTATTGAACGATACAATGAGTATCGTAATGGAAGAGGAGCCTGGGAGATTTATTCCTTTCAAGGGTGATTTTCCTCTGATTGAACCTTGGCAGGAAGAACTTTTCAGAAAAGGAACTGAGGGTAAAATGTACTTAGAGGAATGCGAGCCTTGGATTCAAGATATTTTAATAAAAGCTCAACGTATTCATGATATTGAAGATGGTTTTTGCGAATATTTAAAAAGCAACAATATTTTCCAGACTTATAATAAAATGGATGCTAAAAGAAAGGCTTTTGAAATATCAAGATTCTTGAAAGCAAACAGTCTTGATGTAACATCTTTAACTATTAAGAAGAATGGCGGACTTTATTCAGGCATTTAATAGAACAATACGCTTTGAGGGTGGTTATGTGAACGACAAGTCCGATAGCGGTGGGGAAACTTATATGGGGGTTGCACGAAAGTGTAATCCCTATTGGTTAGGCTGGAAGATTATAGATAGCTATAAGAGTAAACCTAATTTCCCTAAGAGTTTGGATAGAGATAGAAATTTGCATCAAGCTGTTCTTTCTTGTTATTCATCTCTGTATTGGAGCAAAATTTGGGGTGATAGATTAACTAATCAGGAAGTTGCTAATGACCTTTTTGATACAGCCGTGAATATGGGGGTTAAGACTTCTATTAAACTTGCGCAAAGACAATTTCAGCTCTCAGAAACGGGAGTTATGGAAGAGGAGTTGTTGAGTAAATTAAATTCGGTAAGGAGGGCGGAGTAATGCTATCTAAAAATTTTCTATTCATTTTATTAGTTATAAGCATTCTAAGTTGCAGCGGTTTAAATTCAAAAGGTTCCGCAGTACATTCGGATACAGTATTTGTTCAGAAAACAGATACGATAATTTTACAGGATGATTTGAATAGACTGAAGAATGATTCAACGCTTTTATCTCAAGAAAATTTACGTCTCAAGAAAATTATTCGTGTTTATCAAGACAGCGTGGATGAAAGGATTTTTATGAACGAAAGACGAATCGAAAAAATACGTTATTACGTTCGTATTACAGAAAGGAATCCTAAAAATAAAAGGTTTTTATTAGGATGGATAAAGAGAACCTTATCAAATTAACAATAATTCATAAAATTAACAATTATTATAGGGTCATAGGTTGTATTAACTTGTGACCCTATTTTTATATGAAGAGTGAATTTAAATTTTGGTGTCCTGTCGATATTAAAAAAGCAATAGACGACAAGACAGGAGAAGAGATAATGCTGTTAGGAGGTATAGCCTCAACGGCAGACGAAGATAGCGATGGAGAATTTCTTGATCCAAAGGGTTTTGATATTAAACCTTTAATGGAAAAGGGGTTAGTAAATTGGCATCATCAAGCTAAAACGAATCCTGGAACCATCGTAGGAGAGCCTACAAAGGCTGAGATACGTAAGGAGGGTTTATATATAGAAACTAAACTTTATCCATCTTCTCCAGTTGCTGTAGATATTTGGAATTTAGCAAAGACACTCGAAAGCGATTCTGATACTCGTAGACTTGGATATTCAATTGAGGGTAAAGTAATATCAAGAAAGTCTGATAACCCATCTTCTCCAGATTATAAGAAGATTAATAAGGCTATAATCACAGGCGTAGCGATTACTCACATGCCTAAAAATCCTAAAACTTTTGCTAATATTATAAAAGGAGAAGTTGATGATTTATCTGAAGAGGAGGAAGAAGTTGAAAATGATTCTAAAGAAGAAACTTCTGAGAAAGATTTGAATACAGATAACGCATCGGCATTACGCAAGGAGAGTGTAGATGACGATTTAAAGGTTACTGGACTTACAAAAGCGGAAGTTTTTGAAAAACTGTTTAAGGACTTTTCAGGTATAGGGATTGAAAAGGCGGAAGAAATTTATACATTAATCAATAATATATCAAGTATGACAAAGAAAAAGTCAAATGCAATTACCAACGATGATATCGTTAAGGCATACGAAGCGTTAGGCTTAGAAGCTGATGAGGAGCTTATTGCAAAAGCTGAAGCTGAGTCTGAAGAGGAGCGAGAAGAATCTGAAGAGGAAGAAGAGCTTGAAGATAACGATTCAGAAGAGGAAACTGAAAAGGAGGAAGAGGAATCTGAGGAGCCTGCTGATGAAGAGGAAGAATCTGAGGAGGAAACTAAGGTTGTTAAAAAGGGAAATATTTTCAAGCGTTTTGAAAATATTGAAAAGGCTGTAGCGACTTCTTACCTTAACCAGACTAAGTACATAAAGGCTCTTGGAACGATGGCAAAGGCGCAGTCAGAAAATCTTGAAAAGGCTATTGACGCTTTGAATTTAGCTAATGAAAAGATTGAAAAGCAATCTGACTTAATTAAGAGTTATCAAGAAGAGATTTCAGGCTTAAACGAACGATTAGAGCGTTATGGTAGTGGCGGAGCCGCACCACGTTCTGCACGTAGTGCAAAGGCTGTTGAACGCCAATTCAGTAAGGGCGTTGAGGACGAGTTTAACAAGGGAGAGCAAACAGATGGAAAGTCTGTAAGCATTAATAATCGTGCTGCGGTAGCAGAGATTCTTGATCAGGCTACCTTTAGTAAGGGTTATGACGATGAGTTCTCAAAGGCTTGTATGCACTATGAAGCTACTAAAGACCTGCCTAACAGCATCATCGCTCGTATAAAGAACGAATTTGGTATTTCAATTATTAAGTAATAAATTTTTTATTTCAAAAATCATAAGATGGAAAAATTATCTATTAATTTATCTGATTACGGCTACAACGGAGGTTATGCAACATCTTCTCAGCAAGAGGTGGATGCTTTGAATAAGGCGTTGGCTGCTGGAGAGATGACGGGTCGTGAAACCACAAACCTGTCTGATGCGTCAGGTGCGGCTCTCAAGGTTGAAAGTTTGGAGAAAACTCTCAAGCATATCACTTTCCGTGAGAGTGATATTCGTCTTTGGAAAGACGTGCCTAAGAAGCCTGCTTACAATACTGTAGAAGAGTATAACCAGCAGACAAGTTATGGCCAAGACCGTGGCGGTTTTAACGCTGAGGGTGAACTTCCAGAGGAGGAAGATAGTACATATGTACGTAGAGCTCAGTTGGTCAAGTATCTTGGCGTAACAAAGTCAGTTACTCACCAGATGACTCTCGTTAATACCATGGTTGGTAATATCGTACAGAAGACTATCAAGGATGGTACTCTTTGGATTTTGCGTAAGTTGACAAAGTCTCTTTACTTTGGTAACGAGAAGTTGATACCATTAGAGTTCAACGGATTCTTGGCTCAGCAAGAGCAATCTGATGCTTGGGCTAATCATAACGATTACATGAACTCAGAGAACGTTGTTGACTTACGTGGTAACGCTTTAACTGAAGATGCTATCGAAACTGGTGCTAATACTATTGTAGAGAACTTCGGTTTAGCAACCCAACTTTACGCTGCACCATCTGTATTGAGCGGATTCGTTAAGCAGTTCTATGGTAATAAGTTTATCATGCCTAACACTAATGCTTTGAGCGATGGTGTTATGGGTCAGCGTGTACGTCAGTTCGAGAGTCAGTTCGGTCCTATCGGTTTGAACCAGGATATTTTCTTCAAGAAGAATCCATCTAAGAACAAGAATAGCGTTAAGACCGCAGACAAGGCACCTACTAAGCCTACTGTAACAGCCGCAGCCGTTGCCGCTGATGCAAATTCTAAGTGGGGAACTGACGATGCTGGTAATGTAACTTATGCTGTTTCAGCCTTGAACCGCTATGGTGAATCTGAGTTAGCTATTGTTACTACCGCTACTACTGTTGTTGCAGGCGGTGCTGCCGATATTACTATTACCGATGGTGGTGGTATAAATAAGGCTACAGCTTATCGTGTATATCGTACATATCGTAATGGTAATGGCGATTCTGAATTCTATCATCTCTTTGATGTTAGCTTAGACGATGTAACTCGTGGTTACGATGGCGGTGGCGCAGGTAAGGTTCGTGATTTGAATCGCTGGTTGCCTAATACTGATCAGGCTATGCTCGTTCAGTTCGACAATGAGGTTGTTGAGTTCGCTCAGCTTGCACCGCTGATGAAGATGGATTTGGCTATGCTTGGCCCAGCTTACCGCTTCATGGTTCTTCTTTATGGTACTCCATTCTTGTATGCACCTAAGAAGTTGGTACGTCTTATCAACATCGGTTCAATCCATAAGAAGTAGTAAGTGTTGTAAAAATTGTTAATCATAAGGGGGAGGGTTATAAACCCCATCCCCCTTATTTATTATCGTAAATATGGAAATAAAGATTAAAGCAAAAAGTAACTTAATCAAGGATATTAAGTTAGCAGTTCCTTATGACGGAATTATAGAGGTAGACGAGTTCGGTTGCGCAAATGTATCTGAAGCGTGCGCTCAAGTTTTGGTAAACGGAACTCACGATTGGCAATATGCCGATGCTAAGAGTAACGAAGAGGATGACATTGAAGACGATATCAATACTCTTCTTGCTAAGATTAAAAGCGCACCATTAGAGGAGCTTATCAATATAGCTAATGAGGCTGGGTTTGACGAAGCTGAATGGAAGAAATTTGCTAAGAACACAAAGGCAGCTCAGAAGTTAATGTCTGGTTATCTCATTAAGAAGTTTAACGAGGTTGCATCAGAGGACGCTAAGGACGATGCTAATGGTTCAGAGGACGATGCTAATCAAACCGAAACCGAAAATAAGGAAAACGTAGGCGGAGGTGAAGAAAAGCCTTCTGAGGGCACGGAATCAAGTGAGAAGTAAGCGATTTTAAATAATTCTGTCTGATATGCCGAGTTTAAGACTTAAAATAACTTATAATAAGAACGAGGGGATGTTAATGAGCCCAACAGAACTGATGGAGAAATATCTTTTTGGTATTCCTACTTGCACGACTGATGGACGTAAAATATCCCCAAGTTCTATTAAGCATCAAATAGAGGTTGCTCAAAAACGTATCGAAAATATCTTCAGCATTAAGCTAAAAAAGCAGGTGATTGAAGAAAGTAGAGATTTCGTTCGTGAAGAGTTCAATCGTTGGGGGTATGTTAGAAGTATGTATCCTATTGCTTATATTAGCAGTTTGAAAGGATATATAAACGAAGCGTGTCAGACGGAATATCCTCATGAATGGTTGGTGATTAAGAAGTTAGCTTCAGTGGCTATATACAGAAACGTTCATTTAATACCTAATAGTTCCAGCGTCCATGGAGCAAAAATGAACCAAACTTCTTTAATCTATAATGGCATAAGTCCTCATTTAAGTTGGTTTGGACAAAGCTATATACCTAACTATTGGAGATTGAAATATATCACAGGTTGGGATGACGATGAAATACCAGAGGACTTAATAGACCTAATAGGCAAATTCGCTGCTATAAATACTCTGAGCATAATAGGAAGCTATTTGTATGGCGTAGGACTTTCTTCAATCTCTGTATCTTTAGATGGAGTTTCTCAGAATACCCCATTATCACGTGGAGGTAAGTACGGATTATTTAATGATAGAATTCAGATGTACTTAGACGATATACAAGCTATGATGGAGAGTATGAAGAGCGTTTACAGAGGCATTACTTTTGAGGTATTATAACGTTATGGGTAAGAGTATTTTAACAGCGCACGCTATAACAGAACAAACGCCTCCATCATTAGACTTACCACGTGTAGGTTGGGACGTTGAAAAGTTCGAGGGACTTATTTACAATCACGGATATGATGCGTTTATAGAACGTGCTATGCGATGTCCGTGCGTAGATAAGGCTACAGGGCAAGCTCTATCTACTTGCCATAATTGTTTAGGTCGTGGTTACTTTTTTGTCGATAAAAGAGAAACGAAAATTGTAGCTCAAGGCATGAATAATCAAAAGCGTTTTGAGCAAACAGGAGAAATTAATAGGGGTATAGCGAGAATAACCACCAGAGCAACCGATAAGTTAGGCTTCATGGATAGAATTATACTCACTCAACTTGAAGCCTATTATAGCGAAGTTCTGAAGCCATTTTTCTACAAGAATGAACTTATCGCATACCCTGTTTATGAGCCGTTAGAAATAACGGACATATTTTTATACGCTGGAGATACGACTAAATTAATACCAGTACCAGATAATTTGTATAAGGTAGATGGTAATAAGATAGTCTTTGATTCTTCTTTAGAGGAATTTGTTCCAGTTGACGATATTAATCAAAAGCACCCTGAAATATCCGTAACCATAAGATACTCTTATTATCCAGTGTATCATGTAATTGACGCTAATCGTGAGCTGATGAAAGTGAGAGAGAGGAAGTGTGGTTATCCAAACGACACTCTTAGAAGCATGCCTATTAACGTATTAGCTAAAAAGGCTCATTTTATATTCGATAGAGTTCAATTTAGCAACGAGTTATTAGATAATTCTGTTACAAAGGAATAGCCTATGGTTGCGCCAATTGAAATAGACCTTTCTGGACTTTCTTCTCAATTCGGACTTTCTTCTCAGGTCATAGAGCAGCTGACCGAGATATGCGTAAAGGCGGTTACGGCTACAATTTACAAGAAATGGGAGAGTTTGGCTAAGAAAGAACTGCATTCTACCCTGCCTGCATATTTACAGAATTTAAATGTTGTAGATAAAGGGCGGTTTGCCCGTCAAATAGTTCTGACGGGAGAGTTACCTCAAATGATTGAGAATGGAGCGAGCGCATACGATTTAAAGGAGGGATTTGAAAAATCAAAGTATGTAAAATATACAGTTCCTGTTTATAACGCTAAGGGGAAAATGATTCGTCCTGGCGGAGATTGGTATTTAACGATTCCATTTAGAATGGGAACTCCAGGAATTGTCGGTCAGGCTGGATTCGCTGGAGAAATGCCTCAGGAAATATACGATTTAATGATTCATAGAGATAGTAACGTAGCTCTTACAGCATCGGAAATACCTGATCCATATAACGTTCCTCGTAGTAGAGAAGCTATTTATGAGAACGATCAATTAAAATATGGAGCTTATCAACATAAATCTTCTATATACGAGGGGTTGGTTAAGAAGACAGCTGCGTACGGCAAAACCACTCAAAATATTTATATGAATTTTAGAAGAGCAGGTGCTAACAGCGACCCTATGTCTTGGATACATAAAGGTTTTGAAGCTAAACATTTAGCGGATAAAGCCGTTGACGATGTCGATGTAGAGACATTAGTTGAAAATGAAGTTGCGCAATTTTTAGATGATAGTTTATGAACGGAATTTTAACACCAGAAATTATAATATATCAAACGCTTGAAAATATCGTTTCATATGTTAGAGAGGACTTAAAGAAGAATGCAGAAAATCTTAAAAACTCTTGGTTATATAAATTATTAGGAGTTGATGAAGATAATTCTGCAATAAAAATGAATAGATATGAGTATTTTAAGCAAGCTAAAAAAGTCTTTGAATCTGAACAAAATCTTTCTGTAAGTTTCGGCTATAATCCAGAGGTTGCTAAATTACTCTCATTGCATATAATTCTTCCATCAGAACAAACCGCAAATACATCTCTTGGCGAAGATGAGGGTTATCAAACTGAAATTGTAGATGGTAAGGTTCAAGAGAAGTTGGTTCAACTTTTTCGCTCTACTTATCAGATAATGATTAGCGGAACAAATAGTGGAGAGATAAATTTAGTTTATAATGTTTTAAAGGCAAGTTTTATAGCTCTTGTTCCGCACTTTTCATTAAAGGGATTGCTAACACCTACCATATCAGGAAATGATATTGTATTTAAGGATGATTTATTGCCGAGCGGTATTTTCCACAGGGTGTTAAACTTATCATTTTTATATGAGCTTGTTGTTCCGCAAATGTTAATGAAAGACTTGATAAAGTCCGTTACCTTTAAAGGAAGAGCTATCAACAATGATTAAGTGCTAAATATACAACTATATACAAGATTAGAAATATCTATTAATTAAATATTGAAATAATATGGCAACAGTAACAAATTTCCATGGAAGAAATTACATTGAGCCTGGTGCTTACGCTGTTTCTGTTTACAATCCGACTTCTGTAGGTAACGTTTCTCAATTCGGAAACGTTATGATAATAGATACTGGAATATGTAAGAACGGAAATTATGAATTCAGCGGTGGTTCTGGTATTCAAGGTGAATTAGCAAAAGGTTCTTCCGCTATCTATCAGTTTGATAGTTACGAGGACTTTTTAAATTTCTGCGGTGGAGGACTTGTAGGAGCTTTAGCTGAAAAGATTTTTACTCCACGAGCAGGAGTGAATGGTGCTCCAAAACTTTATTATGCTCGTGCGGCTAAGACTAAGGCTGCAAAGATTGAATTGCCAGTAGGTGATAACGTACTAACTCTTGCTTGTAAAAATGAGGGTGTCGCTGGTAATGGAGTTAAGGTAGATAACGTTCTAAAAGTAGGTTATAGCGCACGTATTGTTAAGGGTGTATATGACGAAGCTAAGTTTAAGATTCAGATTTTCAAAGGTTCTTTCCAAGGAGTAGATGACGCTGGGGAGCCTTATGGCGCAAAAACCCTTTCTCAAGCACCAGCATATTTACTTACTGAATCTGAAGAGTTT
>ENA-OWLL01000317-OWLL01000317.1-metagenome-genome-assembly--contig:-NODE-317-length-13120-cov-8.429238_pt1 | contig 13120 bp, 8 predicted proteins | sample MGYA00245347_ERZ651098 | MGnify/ENA primary metagenome ERZ651098 (study PRJEB26857, sample SAMEA4031767) | metagenome | biome: human; feature: oral; material: saliva | place: Philippines | collected 2014 | study...
TCTACAATGCACAAGGTGCAGCGGTGCGTTTGCTCGACAATCCTGCAGTGATAGACCTCGGCGATATGCCGCGCGGTGTCTATGTTGTGAACTTCAACGGAACTTCAACGAAGTTCGTTCATTAACATAAGCATCTATTACTATTAACAATGGCGGAACAACGCAATGTCGTTCCGCCATTTACAGATACCAAAACGCCCCTTGCAACCGGTAAGACTTGCAAGGGGCGTTTGTTTAAAGCTTAATTTCTCTCAGTTATTAGCATCGGCATATAAAGGCGGATTTGAACTTCCGCGAGCCAAGAAGAATGTTTTGCCAAGCTCTCGATTTGATTTTTGGAAAGCCCAGTTAGGTTGGTAAGTGCGCTTCGTGCCAATTGTTCACTCTCTTGCTGAGGTATTTTCTTTTCTAATTCAGACCAATTGATAGCTTTCTTAACCTTCTCGACAATAACTTTCTTCGCTGCTTCCTTCTCCGAACCCTCCAGTTTGACTATGTCTTCTTCCGTTATGGCGTGAGCCTTCCATACATCGGGGTGGACGTTTCCATCTTTCAGGTTGTTTACAAAGCCTTGAATAAGCCTTGTGCTGCATTCCCATTCCAATGGAATATACGCAAAATGCTCTTTGCCTGCATACGTTTCATAGAGGTTGTTGGCTCTTTGCATTTTCTTTATCCTCTCCATCATCAGGTTTATGGTGTTCATCGTCTGGTTGAATATATTCGTTGTTCCTGAAGCCGAGACAGTATTGTTGCCTGCGTCGCTCACGATGATGAAGTCTGTATGGAACCTGCTTTTTCTATGGCAGAGCTTATGGGTTCCTTGGTTGTCGTAAGTTCCTCCGTCTATCAGTTTCGGTGGTTCGGGCTTGTTGGGACAGTTGCCGTATTCCTCTATCAGATGTTTCTTGTCAATGGTAATTGGCGTAAAGCCCGGAACACACGTCGATGCCATAACGGCACTTGCTATCGGGAAGTGGTCTGCATTGAAGATTGACCTTCCGCCAACACGGTAGGCATATTCTCCCATTGCCGTTTTCGAGAAATAGAAAGGCACTTGTGTGGCGATGTTCGTGGAATTGATGCACAGCAACGGACTGTCGGGCAAGTCGGAAAGAGTCTTTTTCTTGAAGAAAATCTTATCGTATAAGCGTGAGGCGAATTTACTTGTCGGCATCGTAACAAACGAATACTTCAGGAAAAGAATGAGTAAGAAGAAAAAGGTGATGACACCGCCCAACGCCGCACAGACACCCGAGAGTATGGGTTGGTGCGGGAAAAAGAGCCCCGTGATGTAGGCGGTCAGATGTCCCATTGCCACCGACGTAGCCAACAGCAGGAAAAGGACGATGCCAAGATACAAATAAGACGACCACAGGACGCCTTTTGATAGACTTTTTATAAATCCCCTCTCAAATTCTTCATAGTCATCTTTGTTCAACGCATAGTATGCTGCCGTTATCGAACCACCCGAAGCCGAAGATATTACATCTACTTTATCTAATACACCAAGCCGATGAAGCGCACGCAGCGTACCAATGTGATACGCCGCTCCTTTATAACCTCCTCCCGATAAGGCAACCCCTATTTTCTTTCCAAAGATACTCATTGCAAAAAACTTTATTAGTGAATTTCAAGTTACAACTTAGGGCAACTATTTACTTATGTACCAATATGCAATATCCGTTCCAAAATGCAAAGTTAAGAAAAGAAGAACAATTAATGCTGAAATATTGAATATATGCGACACATTGTCATATTTCGCTTCAACGAAATAAATAGATATGGCTTATCAAGACTTCATAAAAGTTGGAAAGTACTATCGTTTTTCTCTATTCTTATATAGCTTTTAAAAAGAATATTATTACCTTTTAGAAAAAACGATAGTACTTTTCGTCCAAAAAGTACTATCGTTTTAGGTAAAAAGTACTATCGTTTTGCCCAAAAAGTACTATCGTTTTTTAGCGAAAGTTTATAGGTTTTGTATCTTGTTAATTATCAACGAGTTACGAAGAGTGCTGTTTTGAGGTGAAAACGGAGTGTATTTGGGCATTTTTTGGAGTGAAAAATGCCTGGTTTTGAACCGATGAAACTGTCGTTATTTGTAGATGAGTGTAGTGAGTTTTTCTTTCGTAAACAAGTCTTTTGCTACGTTCTGAATGTCGGCTGCCGTAACTTTGTCTATCTGTGCATAAAGGTTTGTTATGTCTTTCTCCCACCCGTAGTGCAGGAAACTCTTTCCGAAGTCGAGGGCAAAGCTTTCGCGACTGTCGCAGGCAATGCCTATTTGTCCCTTAATCTGACGCTTCGCCGTGTCGAGTTCTTCGTCGGAAAGTGGTTGTTGCATCATGTTTTCAAGTTCTTCGTGCACCAACGCTATGCAGCGGGCGGTGTCTTGTGGGTCGCAACCGAAGTAGGTGCTCCACATTCCTGTGGCACTGAACGATGCAAAAGTGCTTTCGACAGTGTAGACCAGGCCGTTTCGCTCGCGCAACGAAAGGTTCAGGCGGGCACTCATGCCGGGTCCGCCCAGAATGTTGTTGAGCAGGTAGAGGGCTATGCGTCGGCTGTCGTGAACCGAATAACCGCGCGTGCCTATCATTACGTGGGCTTGATGCGTCTTTTTATGCACGACGATGTTCGATGCCCGATACGTTTCCGCACCTTTTACGATGGTTGCCGTAGCGTCTTCGGTATAGTTGAGTTGTAGCGGTTCGGTCGGTACGATGTCGCCTGTGTGCTGCTGCAAGAGTGCAACAACTTGGTTGAAATCTACATCTCCATAGACGAAGAAGACGGAATTGTCGGGGCGGTAGTATCTGCTTGTAAACCGTTTCGCGTCTTCCGAAGTGAACTGCCGCACCGTTTTGGCGGTTCCGAGAATGCTGTGCCCTAATGGGAGGTTCTTGAAAAGAAGGTTCTCGAACTCGTCGTAGATAAGTTCGGCAGGGCTGTCGTTGTACGATTCTATCTCATCGCATATTACTTCCACCTCTTTTTCAATCTCCTTTTGCGGATAGATGCTCCGAAAAACAATGTCGGAAAGTAGGTCTACCGCTAACGGAAAATGCTCGCGGAGAATGGCAGAGTGGTAAACCGTAGACGTTTTTGTGGTGTAGGCATTCAGGTCGCCACCCACATTTTCGAGGCAGCGGATAATGTCTAAGCTGTCCCGACACGCTGTTCCCTTGAACGTAGCGTGCTCGCAGAAGTGGGCAATTCCCTCTTCCGTTGCCGTTTCGCTTGCTGCTCCTGCATTGATTTCGTAGCCGCAATAAACCACGGGCGAAGTGGAAGGCAGGTGAATGACGCGCAAACCGTTTGCTAACCTTGTTGTGTTATATTTCATTATGGCTGCAAAATTACTGATTTTCTTTTTGAAATATGCCTAATTTGTGGTACATTTGCAAAACAAAAACCCAATAAACAATATGATAGAAATAACAAATAAGCTCTACTATGTAGGCGTAAACGACCGCAACAAACAGCTTTTCGAAGGCTTGTGGCCATTGCCTGATGGAGTAAGCTATAACTCTTACCTCATCGACGATGAGAAAGTTGTACTGATAGACACAGTAGAAGTAGACTTCTTCGTGCAATTCATCGAGAACATCAGAGAAGTAATTGGCGACAGAAAGATTGACTATCTTGTTATCCATCACATGGAACCCGACCATTCGGGCGGCTTGGCACTCTTGAAGCAGTATTATCCCGATATTAAAGTAATTGGAAACAAGAAAACATTCGACCTTATGTCGGGCTTTTATGGCATAAAGGAAAACACCGTAGAAGTGAAGAACGGCGAAGTAATGGAGTTTGGAAACCACTCGCTTCAGTTCTTTATGACACCTATGGTGCACTGGCCTGAAACGATGATGACGCTGTATAAAGGCGATGAGTCGGTGCTTTTCTCTGGCGACGGCTTCGGTTGCTTCGGCGCATTGAACGGCGGTATCAGCGACAAAGACATCAATCCGGAACCTTATTGGCTCGAAATGGTGCGCTACTATTCAAACATCGTTGGCAAATACGGCACACCTGTACAGAACGCATTGAAGAAACTCGCTGGCGTTAAGTTCGATTACATCTGCTCTACACACGGTCCTGTATGGCACGACAACGTGGAAAAGGTGGTTTCACTGTACGATAAGATGTCGAAATACGAAACCGAACCTGGTCTTGTTATCTGTTACGGCACGATGTACGGCAACACCGAACGGGTAGCCGAGCAGATTGCACGTGCCGCTTCGGCTGAAGGCGTGAAGAACATTGTGATGTACAACATATCGAAAACGCCACACAGCTATATCCTTCGCGATATTTTCCGCTACAAGGGATTAATCGTGGGTGCGCCAACCTACAACAACGGCTTGTACCACGAAATGGAAGTGCTGCTCTCAGAGATAGCCAACCACGACATAAAGAACCACTATATCGGTTGGTTTGGCTCTTACGGCTGGGCAAGCAGAGCCGTTACAGCCATCGGCGAATGGAACGAAACACGCGGACACTTCGAGAAAGTGGGCGAGCCTGTCGAGATGCGACAAGCCCTAAGCGAAGAGGTGAAAGCCGAATGTTGGCGATTAGGCCGCGAAATGGCAGCAAAATTGTTGGCTGACGAGGCTTAAACGTATGCGCATAAGTATGAACACCGCCGACGTTCAGTCGCAAGTTATCAACTTCTTGCGATTGTTTTTGGTGGTGTTGGTGCTCTTTGTTCACTCCAATTTTCGTGGCGTCAGTGCCGATTGGGACGTGTTTTGGACAACCGAATCAACGGGAATAGGTCCGCAACTCCCATCTCTCGGTGCCGTCATAGACTTTATATCGGGTTCGTTGGCACTGCTGGCGAACCCGTTTTTCTTTTTCATCAGCGGTGTATTGTTCTTTCGCGAAGGTATGTTCTCTAAGGAATTGTACTTGCAGAAGCTGTTGAGGCGTGCGTTTTCGTTACTCCTGCCTTATGTTCTTTGGATTTTCACGTTTCTCTTTTTCTTATCTGTTGCCGAAAGTCTGTTGCCAAACTGGACAGCCATAGTGCATAAACCCATCGAGAACTTTACTTTTTCCGACTGGTTGCTGTGTTTTTGGGACATCAGCAAGATAGGCTCGCAGGGCGGAATAGCTGCCCCTTTGGTGATTCCGTTTTGGTTTCTTCGCGACTTAATGGTGCTTTGCCTTTTTACACCTATTATATATAAGGTGCTGCGCTGGCTTGCCAGTATGCGAAAAGAAGTGCCCATATTGCTCTTTGTTGCCTTGCTTTATGCCTCACGTTGGGTAGATAATGTGCCAGGACTTAGCTTTCAGGGCTTGCTGTTTTTCTCTTTCGGTGCATTCTTCAGCATTAAGCAAGTAAAGTTTGTCGATGTTATGCGCCCATTGAAGTGGGGCGGACTGTTCTTTGCCATATTTTCGTGGCAAATAGACAGTGCAAACTTAATGTATGCAGGTTTGATTGTCTTCACGGTTTCGACTGCAACACGTTTTTTAGAACGTCGCAAACAGCAGAATAAGCTTGGCTTTCCACTGCCTACATTCTTAACCGATGCCGTTTTCTTCGTATTTGCTTACCATACCATTGTGCAAGGCGGCATACTTTTCCTGCTCAAGCGTGGCATAATAGTTCCTCACAATGCACTCGAAGCCTTCACTATCTATTTGCTTAGTCCGCTCGTAATGCTCGCCATTGGTGTGGCTTTGTATCAGTTGCTCAGTAAAATCGCCCCACGAATACTATCTATTTATTGTGGCGGCAGATAGAAACAATTACCCAAACACCCCTTTATAGAACCTTGCAACGACTTTGCCGTAACAGTGCAAACATCGTTACAACGCAGCAGAATTTTATCGCAACAACTTGTTTTATGAGCGAAAAGAAGGTGGCAAAAGCGTAAAGGTATCGTAAGTATAATTGTTGTTTAACTCTTTTATTATTAGAATGCTATAAAGTGCGTGGATTCGGTGTTGTCTTATAAAAGTGTAAGTTCGCCATAAGAGAATAAGTTAAGCATACAATCTTGCAAATATTTTTAGGCAACCTCCTAATGAAGTGGTATGAGCTTTTCAGTTTATTCTTGTAAAGATAATTCTGTTAAAAAGTGATAACTGCGCTTTGGCATTGCGAAAGCGACTATTTTGCAACGCAAAACAGCCGTTTTTACTGTGCAAAACCTACGCTTTTGAAATGCAAAACAATAGGTTTTGTAATGCGTTGATGATTAGAAGGTTAAGCAATAGTTATTCTTGTGAAAAATATTTACACCTATATTGTTTACTTTTCGTTTATTAAATAATGTGAGTTCGGTGTAAGATATAGATGTCTTTAAGCAATTGACAATACTGTTTTTTAGTTTGATAGTATTTTATCAAGTAATAATAGAGATTGTTATTTTTAGCTTTATTAGATATTTATAGAATTATTCTGCAAAAATGTAATATTATTATTGTTTTATTGTACTTTTTTAGAAAATAATAGTATATTTGTACCAATTGTAATTGTATATCCTTTTCCATGCAGCAGGAAAATGGATAAATTACATTTATCTAACTTCATCGGCTTTCCCTTGAAGTTTTGATGATTAAACTAAACAATCGAGCTGCATATAGGAGAATTATACAATGAGAAAAGTATCCCTTTTGTTGGCTTGTATGTTCCTCTTAATAGGAAACATCGCCCCTGCACAAAGTTACATTGAGAGACCTTGCACATCTTCGCAACGCTTTATTCCTCAAGAGAAAGTCTGCTTAGATGAACGTGATAGTGAAGCGCATTCTATGTTTGAAAAAGGGAAATCGCTTGGCGGTTCCTACTTTGGGTCTACGCATAAACCCATGCAAGGACAAGGCATATTACCTTCTTTACCATTACCTTCTACGTTGTCTGGTAAACGGCAAATATTGAAAACAAATAGCGGAGCAGAAATTTGGGTAAATGTTACCTATGCACCAGGTATGACGAAGGCCACCGATCGAAGTATATCTTATTTTAATTCATTGAAACCTAAAGAGTTGAATCCATTTATTAATGGAAATTTTATGTTTTATAATGGAATTGGGCTGGTGGATGGGAAACTATATGCTGGATATAACTCTATATCGCAGGACCAAAAGTACGTACCTATTTTATATACGATAGATACTAACTCTTGGACATTATTAGGGAGTGAAGTTCTTGAAGACTACTCATTGATGGCTTTTGAGACAGCTATGGCGAAGGATGGAGCTATCTATGGGGAATTTTATTCTGCTGATGGAAAAAGTAGGGAGATAGGTGTTGTCGATTATCCAAACAGGAGTCGTTCTACACTCTTTGCAACAAGCAAATATTATATAGCTATGGGTATTACAAATGCTGGTGTGCTGTATGGTATAGCCACCGATGGCAACCTTTACCGTATAGATAAGGAAGCGGGAAAAGAAACACTGATAGGAGCAACTGGAACAACACTATCAGATTCTTCTGGCTCATTTTTCTTTCAAACAGGTGAGATAGATCAAAGCGATGATGTATTCTATTGGTTAGGTACTGACCAAAAGAAGAAGAGTACCTCTTTGTATACAGTGGATCTTAAAACAGGCATAGCTACTGAAATATATAAGTTTGGTCAATACACCTTCTCAGGAATGATTATCCGCCAACCTGAAGCTCTTAACGGGGCACCTGCACAAGCAACCGATCTATCTTTGATGTTTATTGATGGTGCAACAACAGGTTCGGTTGTCTTTACTGCACCTTCATTAAGCTATGATGGGCAGGTCTTGAATGGCGAACTTTCTTATAAAGTTGTGGTAGACGGCAATGAAATAGCTAACGGTACGACTTCTCCAGGAAAGAATGAAACCATTCCTGCTACAGTAAGTACAGGTATGCATACCTTTGAAGTTGCAATTTCTAATGTGGTCGGCAAGTCCCCCGTCGCAAAAATACGTCAGTGGATAGGATACGATGTACCAAAGCCAGTTTCCAATGTTGTGATGGAACTTGATAAGTCGAGCGGTAGTGCTTATATCTATTGGGAAGCTTCGCAGAAAGGAATGCATGACGGTTTCTTAGGAGGAATCTATTACGACATTTATCGTATTGGGAACGGAGAGAAAAAGCTGATAGCAGAAAGCTACGGCGATACTTATATAGAAGATCAAATTATTATTGGCGATTTCGCAAACTACAGATATGGTATTGTTGCAAGGAATGGAGAACAGCGTAGTGAGATGGCTTACTCTAATTCAGAACAAGTAGGTGCTGCTTTTAGTGTGCCTTATATGGAAGTTTTTGAAACAGCAGATAAATTCGCTATATGGACAATCGTAGACGTAAATAATGATAAGGAAGAATCTGACTTTGGTACTCGTGCAACATGGGTTTACGATAATAGAACAAAGGCTGCTTCTTATACTTTTGGTTCGAAAGCTGCTGATGATTGGTTGATTTCTCCACCTATAAAGATGAAAGCTGGACGTGTTTATACTGTTGTCTTAAGTGCAAAGGGGCGTGCGGGACAAAGTAAAGTTTATCCAGAACGTTTTGAGATGAAGATGGGAAAAGGAACAAATATAGAAGATATGAAGAGCAGCGTGTTCTCTGAAACAGATGTTAATTCTGCAACCTATCAAAAGTATGAGAATAGTCAAATAAAAGTAGATGTAGATGGTGAATATTATTTAGGTATACACGCTCTCAGTACAACGGGAGGTTGGACATTGTATGTAGATTCTGTTATGGTTGACCAAAATGCGACAGATGAAGCTCCTGATTCTGTTACTAAATTTCATGTAGCAGCAGAACCCAATGGGGAGCTAAAAGCAAATATATCCTTCAAAGCTCCAATAAAAACGGTTGGGGGGAAAACACTGAATGCACCATTGACAAGAATAGAGTTACGACGTGATAATAAGATTATTAAGACGTTTAACAATGTTATTCCAAATAATGAACTTACCTATGAAGACAATGATGTTACTCTTGGTAGTCACACTTACACAGTACTACCTTTTATAGGAGAAGAACAGGGGCGTAAGCGGCAAGTGGTGGCTTATGTCGGAGTAGATATTCCAGAACATGTAAAAAATATTAGGATGACAGATAATGACCAAAGTGTTAAGATTATGTGGGATAAGGTTGGCAATACTGGTGTTACAGGTGGACTTGTTATTACCGACAACGTTGATTACGAAGTTTGGAATACAACTTCTTATAATGGAACAATGTTGCTTGCAGAGAAAGTTGCGACACTTCATGATGGTATATCTTATAACATAGAGTTTAATACAAATGAAGGAAATCAAGGTGTAGCGTATTGGGCTGTACGGGCTGTTAATGCAGCTGGAGCAGGAGAAGCACGTATGAGCGGTCTGCTTGTTGGAAAGGCTTATAGTATTCCTTTCAAAGAAAGTGTTACAAAGGGGCAATTGAGCACTTATTGGGATTTTAATGGTACAGGTAGTGGTGTGAAAATGCAATTATCTGCTGAAGCATCAGATGGAGATAACTATGCTTTTGAAATTGTTTCTCCGTCTTCAGATGAATATGGCGAGCTCTATTCTGGCAAAATCTCTTTAGCTGGTGCAGCAAAGCCGATGCTTACATTTGATGTGAAGGGATCAGATAAACAGAATACTATTGGGGTGTATATTGTGAAGCCAGATGGTACTGAAACATTAGCTGATGTAATCAGTCCCAAAGCGGAGTATGCGACCTACAAGATAGACTTGTCATCATACAGAACTGAGCGATATATTCGACTAGGTTTGTTTGAAACATTTAATTCAAAAGGTAGTATAACCTTCGATAATATCAATGTTGTCAATATGACAGATAACGATCTTAAGGTAGCATCTTTTTTCGTTCCAGAAACAGTACAGACTGGAGATACTGCCACTATTAAACTAGTTGTTAAGAACTATGGATTACAGACTGCGAATACTTATACTGTACGAATAACAGCTGATGGTAAGGAACTGATGAATAATGTAGTTAACAAATCTTTACTTTCTATGCAGGAGCAATCTTTTGTAACCTCTATGCCAACTACAATATTTGATGAGGCGGGTCCCCTTCTAATAAAGTCTGAAATAGTTTATACTGCAGATGAGATCCCTGATAATAATACAGCAGAAAGTATGCTTAATGTACTTGCTTCGCAAGCTGCCGCTCCTGAAAATCTTGTGGCAGAACGAGAGGAAGCAGGAATTAGAATGCAATGGGGTGCCCCGCATAAGACCACACGTCTAGTAACAGAAGATTTTGAGAATATAGATATATTTACGCCATTCTCTTTGGGAGGTATAACAGAATCTTCAAGTGAAGGTTCTTTTGGAGATTGGAAATTGATAGATGGTGATGGTAAAGTAACAAATATGTGGGGAGCAGTTAGTTACAAGAATTCTGCTAAACCACATGCATGGCAGGTTATTAATCCCGAAACTGTATTTGGAGTTAATATTTACGATAAGGATAGAGCGCATTCAGGTAGTCAATATCTTATATCGTTCTGTCCTGTAAAAGGCGCTGCGGATGATTGGCTTATTTCACCAGAACTTCCAGGGGTTGAACAGACAATTACTTTTTATGTGAAATGTCTTTCGTTGATGTATGGAGATGAAACTTATGAAGTTCTTTATTCTACAACCGATAGAAACATAGAAAGTTTTGTGAAACTTGGAAAGACTGAGGTACCCAATATGGATTGGACGCAGCGTTTCTTCACCCTGCCTGATAAGACAAAATATTTTGCCATACATCATACTGCAACTGATGCATTTGGTCTCTTACTCGATGATATAAGATACTCAGTCAAGGGTGATAATGTAAAAAAGTATAACATATATCTTGATAAAAAAACAATAGCAACGATAGAAGGAAGTGAAACGACCTATCTTGTAGAACAGCCCTTGCAAGATGGAGAACATCTTTTCAGCGTAACAGCAGTATATGCAGATAATATAGAGTCAGCACCTGTATCAATTAGTATGGCGGTATCTGGAATTGACAATCTTTATGCAACTTACCAAAACTTTACCATCTATACTATAGACGGTAAAATAGTGTGTAAAAATTCGAAATCCTTGGAAGGGCTAAAGGGAGTATATATAGTAAATGGAAAGAAGACAATTATAAAATAGATAGTTTGAGACCTCTGCAAAACTTCCAGCTTTCATAGCTGAAGGATTTACAGAGGTCTCATTAAATAAGAAATAAATTCTAAATGTGTTTTCTGAATAGTATTCTTTAGACTTGTTTTTAGCGTGTTGCCATAAAGTAGCTTGTGCCTGCTACTGCTTGGCGAAGTTCGTACAAACCGGTAGCATCTGGAGTAACGTCCATAGTCATTCCATTATTTAAGAATGCCTTTATTGTACCGTTTTCGTTGAAGTGTATGAGCTTGTTTTCCTTGCCATTCTCATTCATATACCAGTTATTTTCTTCCTTGTTGTAAGTCAGAAGTAAAACACTGCCGTTAGGACGGGTGATTTCATAACCGTTTTCAAGGTACTTTACAGCATACATTAAACCGTCGTCTCCCTTGATATTCTTGGTCTTACCAATGTTTTTTGCCATTGGGTTATCGCCTGTCCAGAACTCGATAGAGTTCAGTATGAGTGCGTCTATTGTAGCAGCAATAGCGTAGGCTGGTGAAATAACAAGGAAAATAAGTTCGTTTAAGAACTTAGAGTCAGTAGCACGTCTGTTCCATTTTGCCAACTTGTTGAACATTGTAAACGAACCAACGCAAGAAGTTGCTAACATAGTGCCTGCCATGAGGCATATTGCCGTTTTAATTCCTTTTCTTTTCATAATGAATAAAGTTTTTGTTAATATTTTATAGTTACAAATATATGGGTATTATTTTACAGTTGCATTGTTTATTTTTGCATGATTTTCTCTTTCAGTTCCTCGAAACTATTGGCGACGTCAATACGTTGATGATAGTCGCCACGTATGAAACCGTGCGCTTGTAAATCGTCTAACAAGGCGATGAGCGAGTTCCAAAAGCCTTCCACATTATATAATATGACACGCTTGTCGTGGTAACCTATGGAGGCAGAAGAGGCAACGGTGAATATTTCGTCGAGCGTGCCGATGCCACCAGGGAGTGCCACGGTAATGTCGCTTTGCATCATTAGCAAGTCTTTGCGGTCGGATAGGTTGTCGCAAGGAAACTCTATGTCGATGTATTTACTTTTCTTTCCACCTTCTTCTACAAGACGAGGTACGACGCCAATGGTTGTTCCTCCAGCTTCGTGCACCGATTTTCCGATACATTCCATCAGTCCGATGTTGCACCCACCGTAAGTTACGGTATGGTGGTTTGTGCCTATCCAGTGCCCAAATTCCTTTGTTCGCTCAAAAAAAATGGGGTCTATGTTGTTGTTTGCCGAACAAAACACACCTATTTTCATATCCTTGTTATTATATTTTTATTTGCTGAGTATATTCAATCTTTTGCAAAAGTACTCTATTGCAATAGTTGAACCAAATACTTGACTGCCTTTTTACCTGTTTTTTAGAACTTATTGACTACTTTTTAATGTTTGTAAACGATATTCATTGCAAAATCTTCCTTTTACTTGTTGTTTTATAGGCTATCCAAATGTAAGTCTTTCAAAATACTTGCGTAATCTTCTTATATATAATAAGGTGTATGAAGAAACAGTTTTTGGATAGAATAAAAAATATTTTTAAAAACTTTCAAAAACATTTGGAGCGTATCGAAAAAAGTTATACCTTTGCAAACGCTTTTCCGAAATACAATAATATTTTGTTTTAAAGATAAGCCGAGCGAAGTTCGGAAGAAATTCCGTCGCTTAAAATAATTCGTTCTTTGAAAAGATTTACATATACAGAGAAGTAGTACAAGAAGCGTCTGCCGCATTTTTTATGTTGGCAGATGGGTAAAAGAAACGTCCTATCATTTTTCTTGATTTTGGTGTTTTGAACTTGATACTTCGGATGAAGGTTCTGAGCAGAGACAAATGGAGTGCGTCGCTTCACTGATAGGATAATGAGGTTTTTCCTTATTATTAGTTTATGAGTGTTTGTGATTGCATTTTCTTTATATGATTTTTTACAATGGAGAGTTTGATCCTGGCTCAGGATGAACGCTAGCTATAGGCTTAA
>ENA-OWLL01000324-OWLL01000324.1-metagenome-genome-assembly--contig:-NODE-324-length-13022-cov-7.966299_pt1 | contig 13022 bp, 8 predicted proteins | sample MGYA00245347_ERZ651098 | MGnify/ENA primary metagenome ERZ651098 (study PRJEB26857, sample SAMEA4031767) | metagenome | biome: human; feature: oral; material: saliva | place: Philippines | collected 2014 | study...
GTGCTCTTCCGATCTGACGATTCCACCTGCATATCCTGCACCTTCTCCACAAGGGAACAAGCCTTGAAGGCGCACGTGCATGAAAGTTTCGCGGTCGCGGAGAATGCGTACGGGCGAACTGGTGCGTGTTTCCGTGGCTATCATTACAGCCTCGTTGGTAAGGAAACCGTGTGCTTGCTTGCCGAAATTCTTGAATGCTTGTTGCAGGCGAGTGGTGATATTGTCGGGCAACCAAAAGTGTAGCGGACTGGAAATAAGCCCCGGTGCATAGCTCGAAGCAGGCAAGTCGTACGACAAACGCTTGTTCACAAAGTCTGCCATACGCTGTGCAGGGGCGGTTTGGCGCATATTGCCCTGTTGCCAAGTGTCTTTTTCCAACTGCTCTTGAAAGTACATCATACGCAATAAGTCGTCGCCCTCGATGTCTTCGGGGTTGATTTGAACCACCATTCCTGCGTTCGACCACTTCGTTCCGCGGTTGGCTGGGCTCATTCCGTTGGTTACAATCTGTTGCGGTCCTGTTGCTGACGGAATGACAAAACCACCCGGACACATACAGAAAGAATAGACACCACGCCCTTCTACCTGCGTTACAAAAGCGTATTCGGCTGCTGGGAGGTATTTTCCACGACCGTTTTTGTTGTGGTATTGTATCTGGTCGATGAGTTCCGCAGGGTGTTCCAAACGCACACCAACGGCAATTCCCTTCGCTTCCATCTCGATGTTCGCCTCTTGGCAGTGCTGATAGACATCTCGTGCCGAGTGTCCTGTGGCAAGAATAACGGCTCCTTTGAATGTCTTTTCCTGTTGTCCGCCCCCGTAAGTAGACACGGCTTTCACGCCAACAACCTTGTTGCCGTCGGTTTCCAACGCCACCATTTTTGTTTGGAAATGCACTTCTCCGCCACAAGTGAGAATAGTATTGCGCATATTTTCAATTACTTTGGGCAGTTTGTCGGTACCGATGTGCGGGTGAGCATCGGCAAGAATGCTTGTAGATGCGCCGTGTTGGCAGAACACGTTGAGTATTTTCTCCACCGAACCACGCTTCTTGCTGCGTGTGTAAAGCTTGCCGTCGGAGTAAGCTCCTGCACCTCCTTCGCCGAAACAGTAGTTCGATTCAGGGTCTACGGTATGGGTGCGAGATATTTGTGCAAGGTCTTTTTTGCGTTCGCGCACGTCTTTTCCACGTTCAAGAACAATGGGGCGCAAACCTAATTCCACCAGTTTCAATGCGGCAAACAGTCCGCCTGGCCCTGCTCCGACAACGATGACACGAGGCGCGTGGCTCACATCGGGGTACTCTGTCTTCACAAAAGCATCGTCGTGTGGCACTTCGTTGATGTAGACCCTTACTTTCAGGTTCACAAAAATATCACGGTGGCGAGCATCAATAGAGCGTTTCAGTGTGCGTACGTGGTTGATGGTGCGTGCGTCAATGCCTTTGTCTTTCGCTATAAACGCTTTTATATTCTCTTCGTTATATGCCACTTGGGGCATCACACGTATTTGATATTCTTGTATCATAATTCAGTTGGGGTTGGTTTTGTTGGGGTGTTGTTGCTTGACTTGTCGGTTATCAGTAGACACGAGGACCGAAAATGGCAGTTCCTACTCTAATCATCGTGCTGCGACAGTCTATTGCTATCTCGTAATCGCTGCTCATTCCCCACGACCGTTCCTTAAATTCGGAGTCGTCGACAAAGTACTTTGCTTTTACTTCGTCGAAGAAATCGGCAGCTTGGGTCATTTCTTTTCTGATTTGTTTGGTATCGTCTGTGTTCGATGCCATCATCATTAAGCCCGATATATGCACGTGTTTTAGCTCGCGCCATTCGCCTTCTTCCAATAGATTACGGCAGTCATCAAGGCTGAAACCATACTTGGAAACTTCTTCGGCGATGTGCAATTCCAACAATACATTGATGATACGGTCGTGTTTTGCTGCCTGTTTGTTGATTTCTTTCAGCAGTTTCATAGAGTCCACCGCCTCTATCATAGAGATGTAAGGCGCAATGTATTTCACCTTGTTGGTCTGCAAATGCCCTATGAAGTGCCATTCAATGTCTGTTGGCAGCGTCTTCGCTTTGGCGGAAAGTTCCTGTTCGTGGCTCTCGCCAAATACACGTTGCCCCTCGTTGTAGGCAGCTTCGATGTATTCGTTAGGGTGAAACTTGCTGATGGCAATCAAGCGAACGCCATCGGGTAAGCCGTCCTTCACCTTGTGTAAGTTAGTTGCTACATCATACATAGTTCGGTTGTTTTATGGTATTCTATGTTTCCTTGTTATTCGTATTCAGGCTTTGCGTCAGACGCTTTCGATGCTGCCTTGTGCTCAAACACGTCCATTATCTTTGTATCGGCAATGGAAACGATGTCGTAATCAATCATTGTCTTGCCCATAACCTCGTCCACATGCTTCACTGCACCATTGACAGAGTGAGCCTGAACAAGGTAGGTAATGGTGGAACGCTTCTCCTTTTCGGTCTTTTCATCAATGGTAATGAATGCCAAGCGAGCCTTGAACCATTTGTCGTCGCTGTCGGCATCGCTGAAGAAAATCTCGCCATAAGCAGCTGGGGTAATCGCTTTCACGTCAAATTCGCCGCTGATATAGTGCGACATTTCTTCTGTTATGGCACTCTCTGCTTCAGAAAAGCTCAACGCCTCTACGGTGTAAGCCTCTGTAACCTTTTTGTTCTGACCATCTTCCATGGTCTTATCATAACGCACCTTGGTCTCAAACCAAGAAGTAGTTTTGCTTCTCATTGTCTTTTTTGTTGTTTATCGGGCACTCTAAAGCGTAACCGCAAAGAATGAACCGTGTCGTTTATGTTTAATTTGAATGCAAAAGTACTAAAAAGTCTGGCTTAATCCAACTTTGTCTCCTCAAAAAATATCATAATTAATTTTGAGTTTTCGTAATGGCAATAATTATAGAGAATATTCTCAATATTTTCACAACAATAGTTTTCTTTCACTAAATATTTGCTTATTAAGCTTTTTATCTTTACCTTTGCACCCAAGTTATAAGATTTCAAGTTTGAAGCAAGCAGAAAGATATAGTTATTTTCATTTGTTTGTTCTATTGCAACATCTTATCATTTGAATGAAATAAGACCGATTAGTTAGAAAGTTTTAACCACAAGTAATATTCAAAAAGAATAATAAATTATAGTTTAATAAAAAATGAAACAAAAAAGACTATTTAGTATGCTATTGCTGGCAATGGTATTGTCGGCAACAGAAGCCTTTGCGCAAACGGTAGGAACCGTTTTTGAATGCCAAGGTTGTGACTATAGGGTTTCTAAGAAAGACCTTGAACACCCAGAAAACAATGAGGCAGTTGTGCTGACGGTAAAGGGTAATGGTAAGGTTACTATTCCTGCAAAAGTGCAAACTCCCAAAGGAATGGACCAGGAAGAATACAAGGTGGTAGGTAGTGCTGCTTGGGTTTCCACGGTAGCAAATGGCATTACAGAGATAGAGTTCTCTGAAGGAATCAAGGAAATCTCCGATAACTCGTTTCGCAAACCACAAACTTTACAGAAGATAATTATTCCTAAATCTTGTGAAAAAGTGGGCATAGGGTGCTTTCTTGATTGTCCAGCACTCACGACTTTTGAGGTGAAAACGGGGAATATGAAATATAAGGCAGAGAATGGCTCGTTATTGTCTCGTGATGGAAAACAGTTGGTCTATGTTCCAGCAGGAAAAACTGGTGAATATTCTGTACCCAATAACGTGGAAGAGATTATGCCATCAGCATTCTCTAATTGCAAGAACATGACAAAGATAACTATTCCTGTTTCCGTTGCTAAAATTTCAGAAAATAGCGAATATCCCTCATTTAACGGTAGTGGAACCCATTTTACGGTAGCCACTGGCAATAAAAAGTTCAAGGATATAAATGGTCTTTTGTGTACCAATGACGGGAAAAAGCTCATACACGTTCCTTATAAGTATGATCAATTAGAACAACCTACTGAGAAACTGAAAATTCCTGACGGCATTACCGAAGTGGCACAGAATGCAGCAGTCGGTAGCTATCTGAAACAACTTGATTTAAACCAAACAAAGATGATTGGCAATAACGCTTTTCATTCGTGCAGTGCATTGGAAAACGTAAAGATTGGCAAGAATGTAGAAAAGATAGGTCAGGGAGCATTTACTAATTGCCAATTTGTTAAAGCTTTTGATGTAGATGATCATAATACTAAATATAAAGCAATAGATGGTGTGCTTTTTACGAAAGATGAAACCAATCTTTTACTGTATCCTTGTGGGAAAGAAGGAGATTATACTGTGCCAGAAGGTACGATAAAGATTGAAGCCTTTGCTTTCTCTGATGTCCAGAAATTAGGGAAAGTCAAGATAGCAAAGAGTGTAACGACTATTGGTCCATCTGCTTTCAAGGGAGCTAAGATATTGAAAGAGATAGATTTTCAAGAAACTACAAAACTTGAGACTATCGGAGACCACGCTTTTCAGAACACGAAGTTGGAGAACATTACCATACCTGCATCGGTCAAGAAACTGGAAGGAGCAAGTTTTGCCGATATAGAGACGCTCAAGGAAGTACATTTTGCCACTGGATGCCAATTGGAAGAATTATCGGGTAATCTTTTCCAAAATGCAAAAAATCTTACGAAAGTTGTCTTTGATGGCACAAACAACGTAAAAAAAATAAACAGTGATGCATTTGCTAATTGTACTAGTCTAGCAATATTTACAGTTCCTAAGACAGTCACTTATATCGCTGGTGGTGCTTTTAGGGGAGCATCAGGTTTGGAAACAGTAGAGTTTGAAAAAGTCTCTATTCTTACAAATATCGGCAAAGGAGCTTTTGCAGATTGCGGAATTACGCACATAACTTTGCCTGAAAGTATAAAATTTATTGACGAATTGGCTTTCGACCATTGTGCGAAATTCACGGAGATTACGATACCTGCGAATCTTGAACTTGTAAAACCAGGAGCATTTAATTTCTGTGAAAACCTTCTGAAATTCATTGTAGCTTCAGGCAATACGAAATACAGTACACTCGATGGTATGCTCTGTGACATTAAAAAGAAAAAGCTCGAAGTATTCCCTGCTGGTAAAGCGGATTCAAAATACACGCTCGTGCCCTATTTTGAGGAAATTGCTCCATATGCTTTCTATGGTAGTAAGAAAGTTACCAATATAACATTCCCTAGAACAATAGAGACCATCGGCAATCGTGCCATTGCCCTTTGCGAGGATCTGAAATCTCTCAGTTTCATGGGCGAGACCAAGGTTCCGACATTGTCTGCTGATATCATGTTTAAGTCAAGCAATCCAAAAAATGTTATGATTTACGTACGTAAGAGATGGTATGAGAACACCGCCAACGATGTAACTATCAGGAAGTATAATCAAACTTTCAAAGAGGTGCATCCTTCGTTTGTAACTTCTAAGGGATACGACCGTGGTATAGAGTTTTTTCCAACCTCTACTGAGAATGTGGGTGTTATTAGTTTCTACACCGAGCGTACTTCTGTAATTATAGACAAAAAAGCGACTGAAGAGGCTAGCAAGGTAGCTGACCATTTCGGAAAAACTTTCCCAGAGAAGACATACGATGTAAGCAGTATTCTCGACTTCGCTTATGAAACTACTAATACTGTAAGGGCTATTGTATCGCTTGCCGATATGGGCTATATTGGCATGAAGTCTTTCACAGGCAATAGCATCAAAGATGTCTATTTTGTAGGCAATACACCGGGCGAACTCGGCTCTGTGAACTACGAACAGCCAGATAGTTATCCTTTCAAGGATGGACAGAATATCTATGTAAAGGAGAGCAAGGTAGACACATACAAGGAAAAATGGGAGATAGATAAACATATACTGAACATCACCCACGAGATACCGCAGCAGACCAGCCTGCACGGTGGTACCGTATGCTTCCCATTCGATGTGAAGTATCCAGAAGGACAAGGCGATAAGGACATCAAGCCATACGTACCAGTTGATTACACTTATGCTTATGCTGCTTCTAATCCTATCGTACGTGCATACAGCCTTGACGACTATTATGTACCTGCATACGTTGGTGCGCTTATTCGTAGCAAGAAGACAGCCACGGTAAGTTCTTATTGCCAGATGGACGAAGCCCAAGAACATAAAAAAGATAAGCTCATAGCTGTTGGTTACAAGGAAAACGATGATAATGGTATGGTTGGAGCAGTAGAAGATACACCTATCCAAAATAAGACAGGTTTTCAATACTACGCTTTCAGCAAGAAGTATGGTAAGTTCGTAAAAATCAACGATGGCGTTACATTCCCTTACTTCAAGGCATACTTCTGCCTGAAAAACAGCTCGACGAGTCCTGCCAAGGGATTCAGCATCGTGTACGATGAGGAAGATGTTCCTGCAGGTATCGACGGAATTACCGATTTTGGCAAGGACAACGACAATGCGCCTTACTATAATTTGAACGGTGTACAAGTAAGCAAGCCTACAAAGGGTGTGTATATCCACAATGGAAAAAAGGTAATCATTAAATAAGGGAAGAACAAAATATGAAGAAGACAGTATATATGAAACCTCTCATAGAGGTGATTAAAGTAAACAGCGAAGCTCTGATGGAGATATGGAGCGTCGGCATAGATAACGACCCCGACCACGGTATTAAACCCGGCGATGAGAACGACATAGGTGCCAAGGAAGGCTGGTTCTTCAATGAGGAGATGTCAAGCTACAATTCTTGGGAAGACTAATAACTATATTCAGCCATGCCCCAATCCGTGCAAGACGGTGGGGCATGTTGCTTTTAATATAACGAAAAAATAGCTAATTTTAATTCATTAACACAATATTAACCAGCCGACGGGTATAGTAGATAGAGACAGCGACGAAATATACTTTTGTAGGGCACGAAATATACTTTCGTGGGGTACAAAATGTACTTTCGTACTTATTAACATTTTTGCAGCCCGAAGGCATATTATAAAAAAACTATGGCATTCTACAAGAAGATGAAGATGAAGGTGAACGGAAAGTGGTATCCCAAATCCGTTTTAGTAGGTTCACCCATCAGTACTGAACAAGTGGCGAAGCGTTTAGCAGCAGAATCGACGGTAAGTCCTGCCGATGTTCGCGCTGTGCTTACTGCATTAGGTGGCGTGATGGGCGACTATATGTCGCAGGGACGCTCGGTGAAGTTAGATGGTATCGGCTCGTTCTATTTCACGGCATCAACCAATAAAAACGGCGTTGCTACGGAGAAGGAAGTAACAGCCAAACTCATCAACGGCGTGCGTGTACGTTTCCTACCCGAGACCCGCTACCGTGGCGGAGGTAAGGGACGTGTGTCTACCCGTGGTTTGTCGGACGTGGACATTGAATGGGAAGAATGGAAAGGCAAGACGGTTTCAGACGATTCTGGCTCGCCTTCTACTCCGGGTGGTAGTGAGCACCCATAAAACATACACATCTTACATTATACCCTCTGATTTATGTGATGACGCAAGGCTTGTTGGAAAACAGGACTTGCGTTTTTGTTTTATTCTGTTCTTGTATCTTTAAATAATTCTCATCCCAAGAGTAGGTTTCGCAGGCAGATTGGGCAATTCTGTATTTAATACTCGCCCCTATGTATTAATAACTTTTAGGAGTCGGGATATGGCTTAATGGATTTTTAATGCCATTAAAACGAAAAAAAGTTCTATCTTTGCATTCGTTTATTAAGCAAAAGAACAATAAAATACAAGCAAATGAACTTTCCTTTATTTATAGCACGAAAGATAAACGGCAACGAAGACAAAGGTAGAAAGGTGTCTAAACCCGCCATTCGCATTGCTACGCTTGGTGTTGCAATCGGTCTTGCCGTTATGATAGTGTCTGTTTGTGTTGTTCTTGGTTTCAAACATACTATCCGCGATAAGGTCGTAGGCTTTGGAAGCCATATCACGGTGGCTAATTTCAATTCCTTTCAGCGTTCTGAGAATTACCCCATTGTGGTGAACGACAGTCTGAAACGTGCCTTGATGCAAACGCAAGGTGTGCATCACGTGCAGCGTTATGCCTACACACAGGGCATCTTAAAGACCGATGACGACTTCCTTGGCGTAATGCTGAAAGGTGTAGGAAGCGATTTTGACTCTACCTTTATACATCAAAATATGGTTGCGGGCAGCATTCCAGCGTTCTCAGATGTAAAGAGTCAGCAGAAAATACTGCTTTCAAAAGCCATTGCAGAGAAGCTTGATTTGAAGGTGGGAGATAGGATTTATGCCTACTTTGTGAACGAACAGGGAGTGCGTACTCGCCGTTTTACCATTTCGGGCATCTACGAAACCAACTTGAAACAGTTCGATTCGCAGATTTGCTTCACCGATTTGTACACTACAAACAAGCTGAATGGCTGGCAGACAGAGCAGTGCAGCGGGGCAGAAGTGCAGGTAAACGACTTTGAACAGCTCGATGCCGTCGCCTTAAACATATTGAATAAGGTGAAAGGAAAGACCGACCGATATGGCGACAGCTATTCGACAGCCACGATAATGGAGCAAAATCCGCAGATATTCTCGTGGCTCGACCTTATGGATTTGAACGTTTGGATAATCCTCGCACTTATGGTTTCAGTTGCAGGAGTAACGATGATTTCGGGTTTGCTCATCATTATCTTGGAGCGCACGCAGATGATTGGTATTATGAAAGCAATGGGAACAAAGAACGCCCAGATACGCCACATCTTCCTATGGTTTGCTACTTTCATCATTGGAAAAGGCTTGCTGTGGGGCAACCTCGTGGGCTTAGGACTGGTATTCTTGCAGAAATACACTGGCCTTGTTACGCTCGACCCTAAGACATATTATGTCAGCACCGTCCCAGTGGAACTCAACGTGCTGCTTATATTGGCTTTAAACCTTGCCACCTTATTAATATGTGTCTTTGTTCTCATTGCGCCAAGCTATCTGATTAGCCACATTCACCCTGCCAAAACAATGCATTACGAATAACGAAAAGCCCACTTTGTTGCATTAAAGAAATTGCACAAATTAACAGAAAAAGTGCAATTGTTGCACATATATTTTTGAAATGTGCAAAAAAATGAATACCTTTGCAAAGTTTTAAGACATTTATAATGCAACAGATTCCAAGTTTTAACGAATTAATAGAGAAGAGTGTCATTGAACATTGGGACTTAGATGCTCTGACAGACTATAAGGGAAAGACGCTTCAATATCATGATGTTGCTCGTAAAATAGAGAAAATACACATCATGTTTGAGGCAAGTGGAGTGCAAAAAGGCGATAGAATTGCTCTTTGCGGACGTAACTCTTCAATGTGGGCTGCTGCTTTCTTGGCAACCCTTACATACGGAGCAGTGGCGGTACCCGTTTTGCACGAGTTTACGCCAGAACAGATACACAACATCGTAAACCACTCTGAATCGAAGATACTCTTTGTGGGCGATGTCGTTGCTACGGAAATTGACGCTACGAAGATGCCCGCACTCGAAGGCATTATCTATCTTCCAGACCTCTCGCTCACGTTGAGCCGTACCGAAAAGCTTACATACGCACGCGAACATCTCAACGAAATGTTTGGAAAGAAGTACCCAAAGTACTTCCGCCCCGAGCATGTTCACTACTATCGTGAGCAAAGTCCAGACGAGTTGGCACTTATCAATTACACCAGCGGAACTACTGGAAACTCGAAGGGTGTAATGATTCCTTATCGTGCCATGTGGAGCAATGCCGACTTTGCACGCAGCGTATTGGGCGCAACCGTTAAGCCAGGCAGCCATATTATCAGTATTTTGCCAATGGCGCACATGTATGGTATGGCTTTCGAACTTATCTTCGAGTTTATTGCAGGTGCCCATGTCTTCTATCTGACACGTATGCCTTCGCCTGCAATCATCGCACAAGCACTTGCCGAAGTAAAGCCTGCGCTTATGATAGCCGTACCACTCATTATCGAGAAGATTATTCGCAAGCGTGTGTTTCCAAAGATTCAGACCAACCGCATGAAGCTGTTGCTGAACACACCTGTAATTCAGAAGAAGGTAAAAGAGAAGATTTGCGAACAAGTAATGCAAGCTTTCGGTGGTAACATCTATCAGGTTATCATCGGTGGAGCAGCCTTGAACCGCGAAATAGAAATGTTCTTGAAAGACATCAACTTCCCATTCACGGTGGGTTACGGTGCTACCGAGTGTGCGCCAATCATCGGTTACAGCGATTGGAAAGAGTTTGTGCCGACATCATGTGGTAAGCCTGCCTTGCACCAAGAAGTGCGCATCGACAGTGTAGACCCAGAAAACGTGCCAGGAGAAATCCTCACGAAGGGTCCTAACGTGTTGCTTGGCTACTACAAGAACGAAGAAGCTACTCGCCAAGTACTCGATGCCGATGGCTGGTTCCATACGGGCGACCTCGGAACAATGGACACCGACCAGAACATTTATATAAAGGGACGTTCCAAGAATATGCTTTTGGGCAGCAACGGACAAAACATTTACCCCGAGGAAATTGAAGATAAGCTCAATTCGTTGCCACTTGTAAGCGAATGTCTTGTGGTGCAACGTGGCGAAAAGCTCGTAGGATTGGTTTATCCAGACCTTGAAGAAGCAAAGGAACTTGGGCTCAACGATGCCGATATAAAGAACTTAATGGAAGAAAACAAGAAGCAGTTGAACGAAATAAATCCTGCTTATTGCAAGCTTTCAGATATTGAAATAATGGAAGAAGAGTTTGTAAAGACGCCAAAGCGTTCTATCAAACGTTATCTTTACAAGTAATTTCAGCAAAACAACAAATACAGAAAATCCCTTTCAGCACTTAGCCGAAAGGGATTTTTTATATACGTTCTGTTTGAGTAAGTATATACAAGAATGGTGGCAAAAAATCGTTTCAGCAGAGCTTTAATAGTAGAACTATTTTCTTTGTATTACCGAAAGCCGTTACAATATAGTTTCCTGCTTTTGTAAAGATAATTCTCTTAAAAAGTGATAACTGCGCTTTGACGTTGCGAAAGCGGCTCTTTTGCGATGCAAAACCTACGCTTTTACCGTGTAAAACAGCCGCTTTTGGAATGCAAAACAATAGGTTTTGTAATGCGTTGATAATTAGTTTGTTATACAATAGATATTGCTGTGAAAAATATTTACACGATTGTTGCCCTTTTCTACCTATTGTGATAAGGTGTATAGGCGAAACGAAGCGGGAGCATAACCCCCTGAAATGAAAACTTAGAGGAATGTTGCTGGCTGGTGAATCATTGGAAATAGAAAAATATTTCTTACTTTTGTAAGCGATATAAAAACAATCTGTGCCATGAAGCAAAGTATTGCTATTAGTATGAATCCATTGGTGAAAGTGGCTGTAGCCTTAATTGTGGGTATGGCACTTGGGCGGTATGCCTTGAGCGTAGTGCCGTTATGGGGCTGGTTTGCTGTTGCCGTTTTGTGCTTGGCGGTGGCGTTTTTAAGTGGGAAAAGACGACTGTTGGGTAGCTGGGCATTGCTTTTCTCGGTGGCTTCGGTCGGTGGTTTGCTTATGGCAGATGCTGAAATGGACATGCAGAAATCGCTTCCTGTAGAACCATTGCGCTACGATGCTGTATTGCTGACGGAGCCTGTGCGACACGGAAAAGTGATAAAGGTAGACTTGGCGATACCTACGACTGACGGAGCAATGAAAGTGAAGGCGTCGATACTGTGCGATACGGTTTCTGAAAACTATAAAAGACTACACGTTGGCGACGGTATCATCGCCTTTTCGCAGTTGGAAGAACCTGTAAACTTCCGTGATTCAGAATTTGATTATGTCCGTTGGCTGCGCTTGCATGGCTTTGATGCAGAAACATTCATCTACTATCGGAACTGGAAAAAAGCTTCGGTAGACCTGTCGTTTCTTAGCAGCGTAGACCGCACGCTTATAGAACTGAAGCGAGCAAAGCAACAATGGTTGCAGACTTATGCACGTGTGGGGCTCGATGGGCAGTCGGCTGCCGTTACGGTTGCTATGACTTTGGGCGACAAGCAGCTTATTTCAAAAGAGGTGAAAGACGATTATTCCATTTCGGGCGCAAGCCACGTACTGGCTCTTTCGGGCTTGCATCTTGGCATTATCTATGCTATTTTCCTTTTCGGATTCAATCTTTGCAAGGGCTTTCCTTATTTAAATCTTCTTGTCCGATACCATTTTAGCGACTTGTTCGTGCTGTTGCTTATATGGCTGTATGCGCTGTTGGTAGACTTTTCGCCTTCGGTGGTGCGCTCGGCTACGATGATTACCGTTTACAGTGTTGTTGGATTGCTTAACAGAGATAAGTTCTCGCTCAACACATTGGCATTGACAGCCATTGTTTTGCTGGTCGTTCGTCCGCAGAATTTGTGGGATGTAGGTTTTCAGATGTCGTTCGTGGCAGTGTTTTCCATTGTTCTTTTTGCGCCTTTGCTTTATGGGCTGTTCTCTCCAAAGCTGCTTCAACGCCATTGGTTGCTTCGCTGGGTGTGGGGATTGGCTACGGTTTCTGTTGCTGCGCAGTTGGGTACAGCACCTTTGGTAGCCTTCTATTTCGGTCGGTTTAGCTGCTATTTCCTGCTTTCCAATTTCATTGTTATTCCGTGTGCTACTGCCATTCTCTATGCTGCGGTGCTGCTTCTTGTGTTCTTTTTTATACCGCAGGTGCAGCTTTTGGTGGGAAAGGCATTGCTGTTTGTAGTCGGTTCGATGAACGCAGCTTTGCATTGGGTAGCCCATTTGCAGGGCGCAAGCATCGAAGGGCTGCATCCCAATGTCTTGCAAGTGCTTCTTTGGTACGTATTTCTGTTTTGTGTGTGGTATTTATTTAGTTTTTTCAGCAAACGAACCAACTTGGAATAATTTTCCGTATCTTTGCATCTACTTATGCAAAGGTACTTTATAAAATTCTCATACGACGGTACGAACTATCACGGTTGGCAAATTCAGCCCAACGGAATATCGGTTCAGGAGGTCTTGGAAAAGTAGAAGGAAAACTAACAAACAGAAAGGACATCC